>TARA_R110002050_G_scaffold295237_1_pt1 | contig 37746 bp, 58 predicted proteins | sample TARA_R110002050 | Tara Oceans TARA_R110002050 (sample SAMEA4396988) | marine metagenome | biome: Polar Biome; feature: [DCM] deep chlorophyll maximum layer (ENVO:01000326); material: water (ENVO:00002006), including particulate matter (ENVO:01000060) such as... | depth 25 m
GTATAAGGGGCAAAATGGAATGTTCCAAAAGTAATATTTTTTAAAATCTTTGTTAGACCCCGAATTTATTATAGTTTGGGGTTTTTTATGCTCTTTTTTCTGCAAAACGGAATGTTCCAAAACGCAAGTTAATTATAATTTAAATGTAATTGACATTGTAATTCATTGTAGTTTAAGACCTCCGTAATACCAAGGCTTAAGGCAGTATTTGTAAAATTATACCAAAAAGTAAAAATACTACTATTTTATGTTGGAGATGCAGTTGGAGGCGCAGTTGGAGGTGCAAATCACTGTTTTTTTTTACCAGTTCACACCCCCATAGATGCAAAAAAAGGCCCTTTTTTGCACAAAATAACGCTGTAGACCCCCCGATAATTACATTATGTTTTTTTATTGAAATAGCGACAACCCTAATAAAATTGGGCTATAAGCGCATTTTCAGGGGCATGGGTATAAAAAAAAGATATGTTTTCGGGAGTTTTAAGGAGCATTAAAGCATTTAACGCATGGCATTAATGCGCACACTGGCCTTGATCATAGCGATGGCCCTTATTCTATCTTTACGGATATCTTTAGGCTGATGATGGCCGTTTTGGGAGACTAATTTTATATAGTCATCGCCCTGGTCACTTTTTTGGATGTATTTAACAGATATATATTCCTCTCCATCTATTTCTACAGAGATCAAATACATTTCTCCCCAAAAAATACCTTCTTCAATATTGTACACCTGTTTATAGATCACGATGTCCCCGGATTTCAATAATGGGTACATACTATCACCAGTTACAAATACCGCTCCATCACATTTAGGAAGGTTGGGAATGCTTAAATAATCAATAGGTGTTTTTTCGTTGACATGTTGAAAAAGTTCGACCAAACCCGCAGTCGCCTCCAAATTGTAAAGTGGAATTGACTGATTTTTATGCAGTTTATCGGTTCTTTGAATATAAAACTGTTGGGATTCCATTAAAATATCTTGTGTCTCTTCCAATTTTTTCAAAGGCATTTCATCGTTAAAAAGGGTATTTATGTCATACCCTTTTTGCATCAAAAAATCAATATACTTTTTTGGTAAAAATTTTTTTCCTCCAGATTCAAGTACAGATACCTCCTTTTGAGAAACCCCCAAAACACTAGCAAACTCGCCTTGATTTAGGCCAATTTCCACTCTAGCTTCTCGTATTTTTTCAAACTGATCCATAAATAATTTACCTATTTGGTAAAATTAATTTTGATAATATACTTTTTTGGTATATGTTTGTTTAATCGAACTGAACAAATATACTAAAATGAGCATACCCTTTACATCCGATGAATTAAAAATAATGGAAGGCAAATATGCTGCCCTGGCTAGAAAGTATGGCGTGAGTTTAAATTACGTCATCATGATCGCCAAAGGCGAAAGAGAAACAAACACAAGAATATCCAAAGTCATTATGGCAGATATAAGGGCTACTATAGAATTCTTCACTCCAATTTCCAACGACTAATATGCCTGTACTCCTGGATAACAATTTAGTGGCCGTCAGCAAGGACGAACTTATTCCAGAATTCTGGAATTGCTGGAATTCACTTAAAAGTGAAATCACCAGGTATAAGGACAAGCCATACGGCATCAAGAAATTGAATGTAGGCGGCAATGGCAGAAAAGTCCTTATTGATTACGATACCCTACCCAAGAATGTACAAAAACACATTGAAGACCCCAGGCGAGTATCGCACATTTTAGAACGTTACTATAAGCGCGATCGGGAAGCGGTAGACTTCTACACCAACTATACCACCAAAGACGGCAGTTACCTATTGCCCGAAGCCCAGCAACGGTACATTACCAACGCCAGTGTTATGAAGGCCCTGGTTCAGTTGAAAAATGAGCGGGAGCAGGAAAGGATTACCAAAGGTGGTTCCGTTAGGGGCGTACTATTGTCCCTAGCATCGGATGCGGAAAGCTTCAAAGATGTAATGATGACCAAATACGGTTATAGTCACAACATACCTACCAGTAAAAGATTTAAACAGGCCTTTAGGGATTTTAGAAGGGACGGCTATGCCACATTGATCAAGGACGTTAAGGGAATCTCCAAAAAGAATGCCCTTAAAGTAACCGAGGATGCCATTGAACTGCTTAACAACATGTTTGCAGGGCAGAACCAAAAACCCACACCAACGGAAATATATATCCAGTACAACGCATTTATTGGCGGTCATTTACAAGTGGTCAATGACAGTACCGGGGAGATCTATAATCCTAAGGAGTTTAAATCCTTGAGCGAGAGCAGCATCCGCAGTTACTTGAACAAGTGGGAAAGCCAAATAGGAACACATGCCCGCAGAAATGGCGACCGTCAAAAATACATGACCAAGTTTACCCCCTTCCACAGTTTTGAACAGCCCAGTCTAGCGGGCAGTATTATATCCGTGGATGATAGACAACCACCTTTTGAATATGAGAAAGGAAAACGCATGTGGTTCTACAACGGTATAGATCTTGCCAGCGAGGCATTTACCACATGGGTATACGGCAAGAGCAAAGAGGGCATTATCCTGGACTTCTATAGGCAAATGGTACGCAACTACCACGAGTGGGGACTTAACCTCCCGGCAGAAATAGAGTGCGAGAGCTCTTTGAACAGCAGTTATAAGGAAACCTTTTTAAAGGAGGGCAACATGTTCCAATACAGACAAATGTATGCCAACAAGGCCCGATCCAAAAGAATTGAAGCTTACTACAAGCCATTAAGGTACCAGATAGAAAAACAACGCGAGGGATGGCTGGCCAGACCATTCGCAGTTAGCGAGCCCAACCAGATAAGCAATGTTCCAAAAATGACGGTTCCCTACGATCGTTTGGTGGAGGAGTCTTTAAAGGACATAGTTACCTGGAACAATATGGAGCATTCCAAAATTAAGGGCAAGACCCGTTGGGAGGTATTCCTGGAGAACCAGAACCCGGATTTAAGACCCACCAACTATAAGGCCATTTTGCCACACCTTGGCAACCATACGCCCTCTTCATGTAATACCGGGATAACAAGAATGAACTACCGTTTATGGCTCCTAGGGGATCATGGCAACATTTACACCGGTGAAAAGCTCATCAACCTTATGAAGCAGGTAGAAGGACAGGATTTTGATGTCTACTGGCTGGACGGCAACGATGGCAAGATTATAAAAGCCCTGGTCTATATGGATGGTAGGTATATCTGTGAGCTATTGCCCAAACCTAAGCCAAACAAGGCCCGTGTAGAGCGTACAGCGGAGGACGAGGAGCAAATGGCCATCATGACCAGGTACGAGGCCACGGTTAACGGCTACATGCGTACCCAAAAGAACAAACTGGACCATGTGACCATTCTGGACCACAGGAAAAAGACCCTAAACGATAAATTCCAGATACCGGGCCTAAGCAAAGTGTCCAAGGAACCCAGAAAGGTAGAGGTATTGGAAGAGGTAGAGAACGAATATCAATATAACCCTAATAAAAATGTAAGTGCAACCGGCTGGAGATCGGCCTTTAATATCGATTAATTATGAATATCCACTCCCAATTTAAAAACAACGTCCGCAATGCCATACTTCAGGCAAGGGACAATTACGGCGGCTCCGATGCCGCCTATGCCAAGAGCATAGGAATCAACAGTTCTGTCTACAGCAGGCTTAAAAACGGTGAAATAGACCGTATTGTAAGTGATGCCGAATGGATACGCCTTGGGCGGGAACTTCAGGTAAACCCAAGAGAAAATACATGGAAAACGGCCCGCACGGACGTTTACACGCAAATTGAGGACAATATTAAGTTCTGCCAACGCTACAGTAAGGGCATGATACTCATAGATATCTGCGGCATAGGCAAGACCTACAGCTCGCAACGGGTTACCAAGACCCTTAAGAACGCTTTTTATTTTGATTGTTCCCAGGGCAAGACCAGGCAAAGCTTTATCCGTGGTCTGGCCAAGACGGTGGGCATAGATCATGCCGGTAGGTATGTGGATGTAAAGGCCAATCTTAAATACTATTTAAACGTCCTTGAAAATCCCATTATAACCTTGGATGATGCCGGTTACTTGGACTATCCCGCCTTTTTGGAGGTGCACGAACTATGGAACGGTACCGAGAACAATTGTGGCTGGTACATGATTGGGGACGATTCCCTGGAGAGCAAGATAAAAAAGGGCATTAACAGTAAAAAAATAGGCTACGCGGCGGTGTTCAGTAGATTCTCCGAAGAATTTATACATCTGGTACCCTACGGCCATGAAGATAGGCAGCACTACCTACGGCAGCTTATAGGAGATGTGGCCAGCGTAAACATTGCCGAATTGAACAAAGTCCCAAAAATAATAACCAAGTGCATTAAAGAGAATAAAACCCTACGCAACGTGGACACTATAATTCGGAATATGAACGATGAGCAGATCATTAAATCTAAAGAATCTCTATGCAAAGAAGTTTAGCACATTCAAATTTAGCGGGCTATGGCAAGAAGTCATGGGAACCCCGGAAACCTGTGGAGTATGGATAATCTATGGCGAGGAAAAGAACGGTAAAACGTGGTTCTGTCTAAAATTGGCAGAATACCTGAGCCAGTTCGCCAAGACCCTCTACATAAGCGCAGAGGAGGGCATTGGAAAAGATTTTGTAGAGACCTGCGCCAGGGCACAGTTAGATGCCGACAACAACAACCTACAGTTCTTGGAATATACGCCCTTAGAGGAACTGGAGGAGAAACTAAATAAAAGGGGCGCACCAAGAATCGTGTTCATTGACAATATCACCTTTTACCAGGACGAGCTTAAATACGGCATCCTTAGGAAGCTTTCCCAGAGACATCCCAAGACCTTATTTGTGCATGTGGCCCATGAGGACAAGAACGAGCCCTACACGGCCACCGCCAAACTTGCCAAGAAAATGGCAAAAGTTATCGTAAGGGTAAAGGGCCTGGCCTGTTTTGTAAGCGGCAGGTGTCCCGGAGGTGTATTGACGATCAATGAGGAAAAGGCCATGCTTTATCATGGAATGGAAGTAATTAACGAGTAAAACCCAACACTATGGAAAATCTATTAACAGCATTGCAAGTCTCCCCAAGCGAGTATGAGAACATCATATTCCAGCAATATTTTAACTGGTGCGGTACCAACAGTTTCGGCAATAGGGAACTACAGAGCCTCACCGCCAACGCTGCCCTATTTGCCTGGTGGCGGGAGCAGTACACCAAATACGAACTGGCATTTATGGAAGAGATAGGGCCGTACATGGCCACCACCAAAAAGGCGGATGCCTATTTGCTCTACATAAAAAACGTGCACAAAATACAATTGTACTACAGCAAACCATTGATCATCAAAGCCAAGAACCAAAACCTTGGGGTTAACCACAATTAAGAATGAACAGGGAACAAATTTGGAATAGAATTGAAGTGTTGCGGGACTGCATAGCCTGGAGCATACAGAACAATAGATTGTTAACGGACAGCCAACGCATTTGCCTTAACCAGGAACGGGCCGCATGGCTCAGGGTCTTGGAGGACGATGCCCTAAACCCAGGACATGTTAGGGAGCCAAGGTACAAGGTGCCGGTTATCCTGGAGAGCAAGATACAACAGATTACCACCCTTGCCCAGAGCAGCCAGTGGGACAGGGAACATTATGAAAAGCAATACCAAAATAATTGATCCTATGGACAGAAAAGAACTATTGACCCGCTCCAAAGGTCTGGATAAATGGATCAGGAGCAATAGGCACCATGAATTTTACAACGGTGTGTGCCAATACCATAAAAGGCTCTTGGGCCTATTGTACAACAGCAAATTAAGTAATTAAACAAAAATCCGATGAACACAGAAACAAGCACAGCAAAGTCCATAGAGGACATGACCCCAGAAGAGATCGAGGCCATCTTGGCCAAAAAGAAAAAGGCCCAACTGCTCCAGGAAGAAAAGAAGAAAAAGGAGTACGAGTACCAGCGCAATATTGTTGTAAATGAAATAGTACAACAGGCCATTACCCTACAGACCCAATTGGCACAATTTAAAAGCTTGTGCCACCAGGTAATGGAAGAACAGGCGGAGGCCCTGGCCAATTACGGTAAAATGCCCGGAAAGAGCAAAGGCGGCTTTAGTATTACGGATTCGGACGGTGTCCTAAGGGTTACCCGCCGCAGGGACACGGAACCACATTGGGACGAACGCAGCACCAAGGCCGTGGAGCTTATTAAGGACTTTTTGGGAGATGCCATTAAGAAGAGAGACCTGAAGATGTACGATATCCTTATGAGCTTCCTGGAGAGGAACGAAAATGGCGATATGGAATACGGTCGTGTCATGAACCTTTTGCAGCACGAGGAAAAATTTGGTGATCCCCGCTGGAAAGAAGGACTTAAGCTTATAAAGGAGAGCTACAGCAACCACCTTAAAGGATTTGGATACGAATTTAAGACCCGTGGCTCCAGAGGTAAATGGGAAAACCTATTGTTAAACTTCAGCAGCTTGTAATATGGACCTCATAGAATTTAAACAAGAAGGTAGAGTTCATAACTCCAAGCATTTCAATTTTGGAAAGTCCGGCTTAGTCTCATTGTCAAAGACACTAATTCAAGAGCTTAATTTAAAGGCGGGGACAAAACTTAGGTTTCTTCAGGATGCCAAGAACTCAGGGCATTGGTATTTTGGAATTGCACCTTCAGGTATGGAGCTTAAGCACAACCATACCAAAACCATTCTAACCTTTAATTCCGTTTCCCTCTGCAAGAAGATCAAGACCGGCGTTAAGGCCACTACACCAAGTTTTAAAATGCATATGGGCAAATTAATGCGCCACCAGGACTCCATAGTGTACGAACTTATTTATAAAGGACAATGATGGCCATAGAGATAACGCAGACCAGCGAGGACAAAATTTGGGTCAATGGCAAATTGGTGCTCAGGGACATGAACAACAATTGGGTGGCACAGTCAGAACTAGGCCCCAGTGAGACCTCTAGCCTTAACAGCTTTTTAAAGCAAAACCATCTTATATAATGGCCACGGAAAGAAAAGACATAGAGAACAACGGAACCTATTACCGTAGACAGGCTGAGGAGGCCTTAAAGGCCGCTAAGATACTGGAAGCGCAGCGCAAGTCCCAAGGTGCCGTATGGATTAAAGGTGAAAACAGGAGCCATATACTTTGCACATCTCCTCCAGGGAAGGTAAAGGATAACGAGCTTAAGCGAGGGCGGTAACCGGACACGGACTCGGATTTCTTCGGGCAAAAAGCTGCTCTTTAAGGCCATGCCTCTTCCCTAAGGCCTTTGTGGGAGTGAAGGTGCAGTATTTGGAGGACATAGGATAAACGGCGGGAGGTTACCGGGCACAACACATTACCCGCCAAAGAGCAGAAAGAATGACAGCCCGGAAAGACGGGCTAATAGGGCCAGTGGCGAAAATGGCAGACGCTCTGGATGTACGGCGCATACCCTTGAGGTTACAGATAAATGCGAGATTGTAGGTTCGAATCCTACCTGGCCCACAACCCGCTGCAAACAGAGAGAGAGCGCATACAAGTAGCTTACGCGGATGACTTTCGGTATAGAGGCGAAAACCGATGACTTCATGGAAAGAATAGTGATAGGACATGACCGACGGGCTTTTGAGCCGCTAAACGGTAAAAGTATGCTGACATCTGGAAAGACAGATGACGGCCCGGAAAGACGGGCTTTTTTAACAAGACAATGAACAAGGATATCCACAACCAGAAAACCGTGCACAACATTAGTACTCTTATGAGTGCCTATGGCATTCGTGCGGCAAGTGTGGGACATCTTATAAAGTTTCTGGACGATATAGAGGCCATGGTAAAGGAAAACGAAAAAACGGCCTACGAAAAAGGATTTAACCACGGGCTCAATGCCCAATTAAATATTGAAGAATGAGAACACTGGAAAAACAAGTTTTGAAATACGGATACCTATCCGTTTACCTGGTAGCCATTATCTGTGCCGCCATGTTGATAGAGGTAATCACCACAATGATCGGTTAGGATGAGCTTCGATTATAAAGCCTATAACGAACTAAAGAAAACGCCAAGGTTTTGGGGCTTCTTTGATGCTGCCAATAGCCAGCACAAATACATCCTTAGCCTATGCCGCCAAAACGGTTGGGAAGCCATTAACCACCAGACCGGTCGCAGTTATGCCGACATGGAAAGGTTAGGTACCTGGTTACAATCCGATAAGTCACCGGTACAAAAACCCTTGAAAAAAATGGACAAGGAAGAGACCAGTAAGATCATTGCTGCCCTGGAGGGTATGGTAACCAAAAAATACAAATGAAACCATCTCCAAAATCCAACAACGCCAAGCAGCTCTCCTGCCCCCACCGCTACAAGACCATTGTGGTATTGGGGGGAAGCGTTACCTGTGAGAAATTGGCACACAAGTGCCTGGAATGCGGTAAGCTATTTAATATTAGAACAGAATGCTCATGACACATTATACCATACATAGCCCAACAACAGGGCGCACCCTAAAGATCAGCTATAAGAATGGAAAGTTCTTTAGGCTGGAAGTATTGTCCGGAAAGAAGTTTGCCCCGGGACAGACCTGGAACCTTGGAACGGTTATACCGGCCACTGAGGATGAAATGGAGTCCTACAGGGAAAAATACCCCACTATCTCCTATACCAAAATAGAAAAACAGGCCAGTACCTACCAACAATATGTTGGTGCCTGGCATGGCTTCTATGAAAAGTTTATGGGGTATCCGCCTAAGTTTACAGGTATGGACGGCAAGGCCCTGAACCAAATAAAGACCTATCTCACCAAAGTGGGAGGCAATGAAGTGGAAGGGCTGGAGCTTTTTGAGATCCTGCTGCTTAACTGGCACAAGCTGGACAAGTTTCACCAGGAGAATACCGATCTAAAATATATTAACTCACGTTTAAACCCTCTTTTAAATGCCGTTAAAAAAGCAAACCAAGCCGGAACTGGTGGAGCTGATAACAGCGTCTCAATATAAGGACAGCCAAGTAACCCGTCACTATGGCGGTATTACTATGGCCTATGCCATGAACGCCCAGACACCCACTATTTGGAGGTGGACCAAAGACCAGGGAGAGGATAAGATGATACCCGCCATTGCCAAGCTCTTTATAGGCGCAAGCCTTTATTTTGATGCCCCCATCTCCCAGGACCAGGCAGAGGGGGTGGTAACAAAACTTTTGGCAGATTATGAGCTTAGTAACCTTAAGCTAGAGGACCTGGTTGTATGCTGCAAGGAATTAACGGAAAGTACACAGTATGGTAAGCTTACGCCCAACAAAATTCTAAGCCATATAAAGGAATACCGGGAACGGCGCACCAAGGTCGCCATACAGACCAGTATCAATGATAGCCTTACCCACAAGAACAATGACACCATGGACATTGCCGAACGCATGAAAAACACTATTGCCCTCCCGGATGCCCAGGGCGCAAGAGTGGACAGGACCAGGGCAAGTGTAAAGAAATATTATAAGTAAGGATATGCAATTCATTACAGTAGACAAAACTCTTGCGGTTAAAGGCAAAATTATTTTTGAGAATAAACCATTCTTTAGCCTCCCGGTAGGCTCTTTAGTGAAACAAATTGGCGATGGAAGAGAAAATGGATGTATTAGAACGGACATATTTACCAAGCCATTTAAGTATGTAGGTTCATTTAAAGCATCACCTTTTACTGTTGAAAACGAGTATTTCGCCTTTGAGATACCAGCAGAAATTTATCGCTCCTCTGAGCCGATTTATCTTCTTTACGGCTCAACAGGTGCAGAGGTTATTAGGGAAACGAAAACATATTATCGGTTTCTAAAACCTGAATTCAAAATAATTGAATGAGTATTAATCTAAATCAATATAATAATGAACAAAGCAACAGAAACCGTAGGAACTGCCAGAACATTAGTGAGTTTTGGAGAAGCTATTAAAGCCTTAAAGGAAGGTAAAAGAGTGCAACGCCGTGGGTGGAACGGCAAAGGGTTATTCATATTTATGCAGGTGCCTTCCCAAGTAGACATTGAAATTGTACCAAAAATGACATCCTTGCCCCAATCCGTAAAGGATGAATTTAAAAGAAGGATGAAAGACTTTACCACCGCTCCAAACAGTGAGCTTAAGAACTTCAGAAAAACAGCGGTTTCAATTCAGTATCAAAATCAAATTGCCATGGTATATCCAGACAACAATATCTATGGATGGGTAGCAAGCCCTTCGGATGTTCTTGAAAATGACTGGATAGTCCTGGACTAAACCGAGTATTAATCTAAATCAATATATAATTATGGATCCAACAATTGGAAGAATCGTGGTGTACACTCCCACGGAAAAAGAGCAACAACAAATAGCAGGGCGCGGCTCTACGCCACAAAAACAAGTCCCCGCCATTATAGTGGCCGTGGACAAAAAAACGGTTAACCTAAAGGTTTTTTGTGACGGCCCTGAAACCCTATACGCTTCAAAAGTGGAAGAGGGCAAAAAAGAAGGTCAATGGTCTTGGCCGGTAATAGAAAAAAGTAAGTAACAACCAAAAGCCCTATCCTAATGGGTAGGGCTTTTTTAAACCGTACAATGAAAAAAATTTATATAGCAGGCAAGGTTACCGGAGAACCTATTGCGGAATGTACCATGAAGTTTGGTGCCGCCCAAGTACAGATAAGAGAATTGGGCTTTATAGCCGTTAACCCATTGGAAGTGGTGAACGACTTTAAAACGCCCTGGAGACCAGCAATGCAAAAGTGCATATCCGCCCTAATGGACTGTGATGCCATCTACTTTTGCCACGATTGGAAAGATAGTCCAGGAGCGCAACTGGAGGCCAAGATAGCAGAGGGTTTCCAAATGCCATTTTTCCATAGCATTCAGGAGCTTAGAAAGTTCCCCCTAGCACCTGAAAAGGAGGAGGCCGTGGAATGTGAACACATTAACCAGACCCAACATTGGAGCGACGTATTTGGTCACTACAAGAGTTGCTTGGACTGTGGCAGGGACTTGTAAGCAATAAGCAAAACAGTTAATAATCTAAATTATAAGCAAAATGAGTGATTTTGGACAAATAGAAGTAAACCTCTTAGGAGACATTGTGAAAGAATATAAAAAGGCCTGTAAAAAACATCCTGAGTGGCCATCGGACATATTGCACCAAATTGCGATCGTAAACGAAGAGTCTGGAGAAGCTACCAGGGCATCCCTCCAGTTTGTGTATGAAAAAGGCAACATTGAGGAAGTAAAAAAGGAACTCATCCAAACAGCGGCCATGTGCCTAAGAATGTTAAAAGGCCTTAAAACATCTTAGAAAGTTGTAGTAATCATTATAAATTCAATGACTATGGCAAATTGCAAACATAAATACGTGTATAGTAGGTCTGATTCTTATTGGAAATATGATGGTAGAAACTCCCGTTTGTATTATCACTCAGATTATTATTATTGCGAAAAGTGCCTTGAAGAAAAGGTAGTTGAAAAACGGCATTTTTGCTTTGATAGTGAAGTATGGAACATGCCCGAATGGGCTAAATTAATAACTAAAAAAATATCAGGACATGAATAATACCGAAGATTTTAAAGAAATGAAAGTAAAGGACCAGCCAAAAGTAAATGCCTATACCTGTGGCGGTGGCTGTCCCAATACAGTGGTAAAGCACAGGGACAAGGGAGTAACCCCCATGTTCATAGAATGTGTGCACTGCCACGGTAGGGCGGTGAGCCATATGTACCAGGTGCCCCAAGACCTGGAGCACGATCTAGTGGCCTTTGCGCCCCAAAACAATAAAGAGTGGCGCATGTACAAAAATGAGGTGGCGGCCTATTATGACCGGCATTGGCCAGAGTACACCCAGGAAGACCTAAAGAACGCCATGGAGGCCACCAGGCACCACGTTAAAAAAGGCGGGGTACTCATGGTGCCAAAAGATAAAATAAGTTTGTAAATTAGGCCTATGATAGCAAAGCAAATTTTGTTTGAAATAAGTAAATGTCACAAAGGTACTGCAATAGATTTCAGAATTGCATGGCCGGACATAGAAAGGGAACCTTTATGGATAGAGCAGGTTAATATTAACAATGCAGAAAGTTTAGTTTTTTCACTAAGAGGTCACAGACCATTAACAGAAGTAAAATTTTCTGAAAAAAAACTAATGGATTGGTGCAAAACACATAATATAGATTGTTGGTTTGAACCAAAAGACAACATGTATTTAATGACATATCGTAACAATTAATTCAATTTTACCATGAAAAATATTACACTACTAATTTTAATGATATCCGGCCTTTGTTCTGCCCAGCAAGATACGTTGGCCCTTGGACAGAACTTTTTGGATAAATATGCTAAAATAGAAAGGATGGCCTTTCTGGAAGAGGTAAAGGAATGTGCGGTAATCGGGGACGAGCTCTATAGCCTTAAGAACAGAAAGGCTCCATTGGCCTTAATGTTGGGAAATACCTACTATAGAATGGGTACGGAATATAAGACCCGGGACACTGGTAACAACGGTATTAAGTTTAGAGGGTATTTACCGGTCGAGGAACAAAAAGAGGCTTTGGCCATGGCAAAAAAATACTACAGCGAGTTTCTTGAGCACCATTCTGCCAATGATGATAAACAGCGCAATGCCTTGAACGGTTTGGATAAGATAAACAGACTGTTGGCAGAATTTTGACAATTTGTCAGATTAAACTATATTTGTCTACATGGCAAGACACCGTAACCTTTTGGAACTCCGTAACGCCAACGTTAAAAAACGTTACAGGGAACTATCCGAAAAAAACAAGGAATGGCGGCACGGGGCCATACTGGAGAAGATTGCCAACGAGTTCTACCTAAGTACCCGCACCGTAAGTGCCATATTTAACGACGAAGGTACCTACGGCAACAATTTTAGCGACCCCAGCGCGCAAATGGCATTATTTTAGTATCTTTATAACCTCTAAAAATCCTATTGGTATTCCTGTTGCCCTGTGCGGCCTCAAGGCTCTACCTTTAGGATTTTATCTTTTCCACTATAGTGTAATGGAAAAGATCTCCCTTAAAATCTTCCCTGAAGACCAGGATCATATCCTCAAAATCCGTTACCCTTAGATAATGGTAGTATTTCCAATGCGGGCTTTTGGTACTGGCCGCGCTGCCAATGTAAATGGCATCCTTAATAAGTTCCGGCAGCTTTTGTACCAAATTGTTCTTTAAATACCCGTTTTTATGCGGTTGGCTCAAGGATTTCTCTATACTGGTACTGTTTATGGCCACCTTGCCAATATCCGAAGTATAAACGCCCTTTAAAGAGCCTTTCAATACCGGATAATAGGTTTGGGTCTGGTACCGCAACAGGGCTGTTTTGGCATAAGCGGCTACCTTGTTATAATCCGGGGCCTTAAAATAGGGATGGCTGTCCTCGTACACTTTACCATCCTTGCCCACATTAATATTGAACTGTTTGGGCAGGGCGGGCATGTCCGTAACATTAAGGCCCTTATCGTCCGCAGCTTTGTCCGTTCTTCGGATGGTACACCTACACGCCCAATCGTTTGGTGGGTAATGGGTGTCCCAGAACTTATGGTCTATGGGTAAGGTAATTCCGTGCCACTTGCGGTGCAAGGGACGCGTACGGTCATCCATTACGGCGATATAGGTAAGATTGGGATAGGTGTTCTGGGTACGTTTGGCATCTTCCCACTTTTTGGCCATGCGGCCACTGGTCACCGCCTGGTCATACTCCACGCCCAAATACCTTTTGTTGTAAGTATCGTTCAGCTTTTTGGCCTCCTTAATAAAATCTTCCTTGCTGCGCAGATTGCCCTCATCGTCCTTCAGGAGTTTTACGGTCTCCCTGATCTGGTCATGGTTCTTAAAGGCGGCGAAGGTGCCGGCATTGTAGGTGAGCCGGTTGAGCATATCAAAATCCGGGCTATTGTACTTCAGCTTTGGAAAATCCTTTCCATAGCCCTCCGTAACGCCATAGATTAGACGGTAGGCCGTTGCCCGGAACAATTCTTTTTTGTTTGGATTGCCGTTGCTGTAGATCTCCTCCAGCAATTTGCGGATTATAGCGGCATCAATGCCATTGCCCCCGGAGAGATTTACCTCCCCACAGCAATGACTACGATAATACAGCTCCAGTAGGTTATCTACTTTTTTTTTTCGGGATCTGGCTTTTTGGATGGATCGTTGGTAGGGGGAACTGTCGGTTCCGGTGCATCCTCCAGCTCCACGCCATAGGTCTTCTCCAGGTATTCCTTTTTAAGCCTGTAGCCGTTGCGCATGAGTTCGGCATCTATCTTTATTTTTTGTTCGGGATCCGTTACCTGTTCTACGCCTATCCATTCCTCTGCGCCAATGTCATAACCGCTGTTCCTAAGTAATGGTACCAGGTTGTCATTTAACCAATTTACCACATTTCTAAGATCCGCATGGGTAATCTCGTCCTGGGTACGTTCGTGCACCTCTGCCTGGGACCTGGAGGAACCGTTCTCCGTGGTCATGGTCTGGCCGTTCACCAATATAGATAGCTGACTGTCCACCGTCTCTATCTTTTTCATAAAGACGTTAAAGGCATCGCGGTTATTGGCCTCTTTCACCTCTATGTCCGCGAACTGTGGAAATACCCCATAACTGGCCGTACCCATTTCCTTGAGCCATTGCGCCACCTCTGCCTTTACCTCCTCGCTTATGGTGCCCAATTTGGCAATGCGGATAGGCATACCAAAGATTTGTTCAAACTCGTCCCAGGAAGCCCAAGAATGCCTTTTTAGGATGGTCATGGGTGCCGCCTTTTCTAACAGGCCATACCCATCGTACAATTTGGCATACAAAAGATCGTTGGGAAACTTATCGAACAAAAGGCCCTGATTGTCATAGACCCCTTTTACCACCAAACGCCTGTCCGGGTTTACGTGTTCCCGTGGTACCAGGTTCATGTTTTTTATCTTGCCGTCCTCACCTTTTATAACATGGATAAGGGAATATTCATAGGCAAAGCTCTCAATGGCATAGCGCACGCAGTCCGTGAACCATTTTGTCTCCAAAATATCTGACTTGTCATAATTGGCCACCCCTTTCTTGTCCTGGATAACGAACCGCTTGTTGGTCATACGCAATACCCGGTTTTCGACAATGGAGGACAGGTGGGTATCCAACATGGCATCCTTGTAAAGATCCTGTAAGAGATAGGTGTACGGAGCCTCTTGGTTAAGGCGTTCCATACGGGCAACCTTCCAGTGGTCCAGTTCCCTCCTGAAAACGGAGTGGTGCATCTTTACAAAATCCAGCATCATGCTTTGGCTCTTGCGTGCCAGTTCCAGATTGTTCTTGGCCTTAACAAAAGGCTTTCCGGTGTGGTCTAATATTTCTATCATCCTTTGAATATTTTGTCCAATTGGTCATCAATTTTATTCACTATTTTGCCGTCCAGTTGTTTGGACGGTCCCATAAACTGGCGTTTGGGCATACCGTCCAAACCTTCATTATGCCTTTCGGCGTATTCCTTGTCCGTATGGAACTCCACCCCATCATTTACCTTATCTGCCCGCAGGCTATTGCGCAATTTGTTACCGCCACTATCGTGACCGGTCATGATCTTACGGCCTTGGTTCTTTCTTCCGTAGCGGTTAAGCTCTCCCGCCTTGCCTACCCTATTAGTGCGGTAGCGGGTAATGTCCCTTCCACGGGTATCGGTGGTCTTCCTTGGCTCCCACTTTTCCAATGCCTCATCCGTGAAACCTTCGTTATCAAAGGACTCCTCAAAATGGTTTAGGCCCTCCACTTCTATAATGTCCAGGAGATCTGTCTCCAGGAATTCTGCCAGCTCATTGGTCTGCCTTTCTATATCCCTTAAAAAATCGTCCTGGTCCTTCATTAGTAAATACTGTTAAATCTGGTATTGCCCCCAAACTTAATAAAGCCATCCCCGGACTCGGTACTTTCCTTTGGTGGCAGATCACCGGCGGGAATAGTTCCCCTGGCCACTTCCTTTAACCAGTACATGGCCTCATCATAACCTTTGCCGGTGGTCTCGTTCATTTCCCCTGTCTTACGGCGGTAGATCTCGTCTACCACTATTTTCTTCAGGTGTTTTAACACTACACCGTTACGGTCGCCATCAACAGCGGCAAAAATGGCCTCTGCATCAAAACGGCCATTGAGGTAACTGGCCATTTCGGCAATGCTTTCATCAATGATAATATCCACGATCTCATCATCCTGGTTTATGGCCCTGTCCACCACTTCGGGGACTGCCGCGCTCTTAAGTTCTGCTTTAGTTAGAAACATGGACGGTAGGTGTTATTCTCTTGCCAACTTGGCATTGAAAGGTTAAACGATGTGCGGGACGGTCGTACCTATCCGTTAGGTCTTCCTCCCCAATCTGGGTGGTTTCTCCAAAACTCTCCCCGGTAAGCCAATGCAGATCATTGGCCAAGGTATCCAAGAGGTCCAACATTAAAAGGCTGTTAGCCTTATCACTGGCTCCTTCAAAGGTATCCCCGTACTTGTCAAAGAAGATATAAACGTCTACGGTGGCGGTACCTTCCTTTACATTAAAGGTCATGTCCTGCCAGGGCACGCTCCTTATGGATACAAATGCGGCCGGATAATTGAACGGATATTTGTTGCGCGCTTTGGTTACCTGGTTCTTCCACATGTCCGCCCATTTCACCTGGGCATTAATGTCCAGTTTGGCGGCAAAGGCATTATGCAATTCTTTCCTCATACTATTTGCGTATTGTTGCTCATAAATAAATGGGCATTATGCCCTAGAAGCCTCCTCTTTTGTGTTTATGGATAAGGGGCTTTCCCCATCCGGCCAGATCGGCGGTAAAATAGAGCTGTGCCTTTCTTACCCCGCTCTCCAAAGCATCCGGGCTATCGTCCGCTCCCTTAGTACCTTTTTCAAAGCTCAGTATTTGTTCCAGGGCGGCATCCATATCCGGGGTGCCCTCCAAGTAATCTGCAAAGACCAGGGTACCATTAAATAGCACACTGGTAAGCGTGGCCTCTATACGTAAATGTTTGTCCACACCAGGGGCAACATCGCTCATAGGAATCTGAAAAAAGCCCCTGCGCTGTGCCTCTTGTTGAAAAATGGGCAGAAACACTACCTCTTGTGCCGCAGTGGCATCAAAATACTCCAGTGCGGCCATACCTTTTTTACCACGTTCTATAGCCTTGTCATAATGCCAGTTAATGGCCTCTGTAAGCTCGCACTTACGGCAAAAGACATCCAGCGCAATTATTTGTTGCTTGGTTACGCCCAACAACCAATAGGCCTTGTAATCCCCGGAGGCCTTATAACTTAAATCCCAAAAGCCTATAAAAGCACTCCAGTGTGTATTTGGAGGAACCTTGCGGAACCTGATCCACTCCCGCTTAAACAGTTTGCCCTCCTCAATAGGATTGTTATAGTCCTCCCTTTGGCTGGTGTAGTAGTCCGTATCGGCATCTATATCCTCTACCATTTGTTGGGTATAGCGTTCGTCCCAGGAAGGGGAACCATCCTTATTGCGCAGGTTAATGGTGGACAGGTGCAAGTGCTTGTTGCCCTTGTACTTCTCCAGGATAGAATCATTCAATCCACCTTTTACAATATAGTTGTTGGGGACAATGAGCCGTCCACGGTGCAGGTGAAAGGCCTTTTTTAGATCGCCCGTAATCTTTTCGGTCTTCTCCTGGATAAGTTCTTTGTTCTTGGCCTCCTTTCTATCCTCACAATCATCTACACTGGCAAAGTCCGGACGGTACTGTCCTACCCTTAGTCCCCTGAAGGGCTGGTTAAGTCCTAGGCCTAAAAAATTACGGTTGTCGTTGGTTTCAAAATAGCCATCCGCCCAATTGCCGTAGTTCATCTGCATACCAAAATCCTTGATAATGCGCTCATTGCTCTCCAGGTGCATCTGTATATCTCCCAATAGCAGCTTGGCGGCCTTTTCGTTACGGCCAATGAGAAGGGCAAAAAATACCAGGTCGTTCTGCTTCAGGTGCAATAGGTTGCCAACATTGGTGTGGATGCTCTTGGCTGCACCACGGAACCATCTGCGGAACTGGACTATAAAAGGATCGTCGTACACCTTTTTATAGCTGCTCTGGTGAAACTTGGCGCAAGGGGCATCTGCCAAAGGACTTGGGGTGTTTACCCCAAAATAATAGTCGAAGAACTCATTATAGTTCTGTGGCTTTAGCAAGCGCGCAATACGTTTCTCCTGGTCTTCCGTAGTTTCCTTGCGCGTGGTAAGCCCTTCAAGGGTAGCAGATTTAATAAATTTACTACGGGCCTCAAAGCTCTCCATGGCGGTCTTTAGTTCCGTCTTAGTCATGAAGGGCCTCTTTATATGTTTGTGCGGTTACAATGTCCATCATTTCACGGATGTACTTTGCGGTACCCAGTTTTTCCTCTTTGGCCTTTTTGGTACGTTCGCTAAGGGCATCCTTGATTATGGCATCGGACAATTGCTCAAAGTTCTCGTACATATAGGCCAATGCCTTTTTTTTGTCGCTGAACTTCTCAAAGGTGGCGGCCAGTTTGCTCAATTGGTCTGCGGATACCTTGGGCTGTTTGCCTTCCTTAATATCGCTATAGGTCTGTAGTACCTCCCTTTTTAGCTCGCCAATGCTTATACTGTGCAGGTCTTTATCCGCTTGCCAGTTATAATCCCGGTACCAGCGGTTAATGGTCTCAATATGTACCTCCAGTATCTCCGCGATCTCATCTTTGGAAATACCATTGATGAACATTCTTTGTCCCTGCCTTTTTTTACGATCGGCCTCGCTCTTTTTTAAACGTCCTGTTCTGCTCATTTAAAGGGTGTTGAAATACTATTTATAATCGGCATCAATAACAATATTGCCATTGGCGGCCACCTCTAGGGATTTTACCCTCATGCCGTCATATTCAAAATTGGCCCTTATCTGGGACAGTACCTGCCTTGGGTTTTCGTTCAACAGTTCGTTGTCTATACCTACCCCTATTTCAGGGTACTCCTTGAATTCCCCTTTATGGGCAACCAAAATGTCCTCTTGGTGCTGAAGGCTGGATTCCCCTATTACAAAATCGCCATTGCGTATAAGAATGTCCCCGTCCTCTCCCCTTAGAAAATCTTGCATAATACCGTATTGATTATAGACGCAAAATTGTGCCTTTTAAGGCGGTAGTTAAAAATTTGAATCAATGGTTGTGAGCCAATCCGCAAGCATTGTGAACCAATCCGCAACCCTTGATCTCTAATTTGTGGACGCGCCAAATCCGTGTAAAATTTGCCCCAACGAATACGAACAAAAAGGATTTTGCTTATGCACAATTACACGGTTGTTAATGAGGACAAAGCCAATAAAAAGGCTGTAATGACCCTTACGGGATACATATCCTCCTATGATAGCAGCAATACGTTCCGGGCAGCTTCCTTTTTGGAAAAGTTCAATGAGCTCATAGCAAAGTATGACCAGGTAGACATCAACATCCTTAACCTGTACGGCGGTAGTATTACCGAAGGCATTCCCATTTACAATGCCATTGTGGATGCAGTAAAGGAAGGCACGGTAAAGATCACCGGAAAGATTGAAGGTCTTGCGGCCAGTATGGGCAGCATTATCTCTATGGCCATACCCAAAGAGGAACTGGAGATGGGCAACATGGCCCGCCTTATGAACCACCGCGCAAGGGGTGGCGGGTACGGAACCGCTGAAGATGTAAGACAGGCGGCGGACATGATACAGAGCTATGAGGACGATATGGTTACCATTTTGGCAGAACGCACCGGATTAAGTACGGATGACGTAAAAGCTAAATGGATGGACGGCAAAGACCATTTTATTAAAGGCCCGGAGGCCAAAAAATTAGGGCTCGTTGGCAAGATCAGCGAAAGTAAGGTAAAGGGCTCCCTGCCCAAGAACCTGAAGAACCCGGAGGAAGTGTACAACTTCTTTGAAACCCACCTAGTATTTAATCAAAACTCAGATATAGACATGAATCTTAAGGAGCAATTAGAGCAGCTTCTTAACCTAAGTGAAGGTGCGGATATCGTAGCGGCTGTAACGGCCCTTAAGACAGATGCCGCTTTCAAACCAAAGTTTGAAGCCCTTAACTCTACGGTTAATGAAGCCAAAAAAACCGAGGCCACTGCTTTGGTACAAAAATTAGTGGCTGCCAAGCTTATAGCTGAAGCACAAAAGCCAGCCTATGAGGCACTTTTTGCCGCAGACCACGACAATGCCAAAACAGTTGTTGAGGGCATGTTGGCCGCTAAACCGGAAGCTGCGCCACAGAACGCCGCCAGTGCCTTTATTGGCGAGGTGGTAAACGGCAAGGGAGCAACCACCAATACTACCGAGGATAAGAAGGATTATCACTGGTACGAGATGAACGCCCCACAGGAGCTTTTGACCATGAAGGAAAAAGAACCTGAAAAGTTCAACCAATTGTTTAACGCATATTTTGATAAAAAATAGACCATGGCAGCAGAATTATTGATCAGGGCATTTAGTGCCGACCTATCCAAAAACTTGTTCCCTGCGAACGAGTTCTATAAAATGTCCAAGAACGACACGGCCTTTGTTGATGCCGATAGCGTTCAGTTGCCACACGTGGGTACCATACCTACCGTGGAAGTGGACAGGACCACCAAAGGGGTTGCTTCCAAAAGAAGTGATACTCCCAGTGAGTACAAGCTGCACGAGTTCTCTACGGACCCAACTTGGTTGCAGTACTCAGAAGCCTTATTGGTTTCTTATGACAAAAGAGCTTCCATTTTAGAGGAGCATGTAAAAGCCTTGAATACCGCTGTTGCCGAGTACATGGCAGCTGCTTGGGGCGGTAGTGCCAACGTTTCATCTGTAAGGACTACAGGAGGTGGCAGAGCGGTTAGTGCGGTGCCTTCAGGTACAGGAAACCGTAAGCGTTTAGTATTGGCAGATATTCAGGCCGCACTTAGAATATTTAATGAGGGCGATATTCCTTTAGAGGGCAGATGCGGACTTTTGACCCCTGCTATGTTAGAGGACATGTTGTTGATTCCAGAAGTTAAGTCCAGTGATTTTAACAAGGCCAAACCATTAGTGGAAGGTACCATAGGTAGATTCCTTGGTGTAGACTGGTATGTTAGAAGTAAGGTAAACATTTTCACCACTGGAGCCACTATTAGAGCTTACGGCTCTGCAACCACAGCCGCTACAGATTGTGCAGGAGCATTATTGTGGAACAAGGATTTTGTTCGACACGCTCACGGTAGCTCCAAAGTGTTCCTTAACGTGGACGATGCCGAACTGTACGGTTCTAAAATGTCCGCTGTTACCAGGGCAGGTGGTTTGGCCGCCAGAACGGATGGTAAAGGAGTGGTGAACATTGTTGAAGACAACGCAGCATAGACTAACTAGGGCACGGCCCTAATAAAAGGCTGGTGGGCGTATTGCACGCCACCAGCAACCCTTCGGGGGGGAGGTTCTACTACGCTCACTGACCCTAAACCTTGATTAGAAATTATGAAACTATCCGATCACCAAAGAACTTTTACCCAGAACATAGGGCAGCTTATTTGCCGCGCCAACGAGCTGGGACTGGGTCTAACGTTCGGAGAGGCTTATAGGACTACGGAGCAACAATTGTTGTACGTGCAATCAAGGAAGTCCCAGACCATGAGCAGCAACCATTTACGAAGGTTGGCCGTGGATTTCAATGTTTTTAAGGACGGAAATTTAACCTATGCCTGGGAAGACATTAAACCGCTCGGGGATTATTGGGAAACCCTACATCCAGCAAACAGATGGGGGGGAGATTGGAACAAGAACGATATTAAGGACGGTTTTATTGACACACCGCACTTTGAAATGAACATTTAATCTAACAGATCACGATCATGAAAAAATTATTTACAGCCATCCTGTTATTGGGATTGTTATTCACCACAAATGCACAAGGCCATGAAATATTTAATCCTAACGATGTTTTTGACATTGGTACTGATTTCGGCATGCCGGACACCCAGGACATTGCCATCAACATCCACAACAACATCAATACTCCGTACGGATACGATTACCAAGAAATTGGAGGTAGTGGATTCAGTGATGGTATTACGTCCATCGGATACGGTGAAAATATCCCAGCTGATCTCCAAATTAACGGAGGTACCTACATTGAGGAAAGTTGGATCGGCAACTATATCGTTACAGCGGAATGGCGAGGAAATACAAGCGACCTGTATATGCGACGAGCTGAAGGAAGCGGTGAAGCTATACAAGCAAACCATTACACAATTGAATACAGTGATTACGACCCAAGAGCAGACCATTACGGAACTAAAGAACAGCCGCCCAAATTGGATCGTAATAGTGAAGTGGCTGGTAGTAGGCGGAATCATAATGATGGCCCTGAACCTACTCTCTAAATTTATTAAGTAACACTTAAAAAAAGAACCATGGCAGGATTACCAGGTGTAAGCATCACCATAAACAACGACCAGCTTGGTCAAACGAACCAGACCGCGGATACCATTGCGGGACTTATTGCCACCGGTGTTACGGTTGCGGGCGCAGGAAATGTGACCGTTAATCTGCCCTACCAGCTTTTTAGCCTGGAAGATGCCGAGGCCATAGGGATCACTGCCGGAGGAACAAACGCCTATGCGCACAGCCAGATAAAGGATTTTTATGACGGCGCGGGCAAAGGTGCCGAGCTGTGGATCATGTTGGTTGCCAGTACGGTTACCATGGCCAATATGTTGGACACAACCGAGGATTATGCCACCGTATTGTTGGATGCTGCCCAGGGAAGAATCCGCTATTTGTCCGTTACCAGAAAATCCGCAGCGGGCATTATCGTTGCCAATGGTGTTGATGAGGATGTAGATGCCGCAGCCATAAAGGGACAGGCCTTGGCCGTAGCCTACTCGGCCATGTTCAAGTACCTGAAGGTTATCATTGATGTGAAAGATTTTAACGGTACGGTCGGCGATCTAAAGGATTACAAGACCACTACCCACAACAGGGTTGCAGGCCTTTTATGTGGTACCAGCGGGAAGAATTCCGCAGTGGGCCTTTTATTGGGACGCATAGCCGGTAATCCGGTACAGCGCAATCCAGGAAGGGTAAAAGATGGTGCCCTGGGCATTACTGCCGCCGTATTTACCAACGGTGCCGCCATTGAGACCTTGGAGGCTTCCTTGGGGGCCATACATGATAAGGGATATATCATAATGCGCACCATACCGGGCAAGTCCGGTTATTTCTTTAGCGACGCGCCCACCTTTACCGCAGATAGCGACGACCTTAACATATTGCCACGTGTGGCCGTAATAGACAAGGCCGCGCTTATAGCCCTTGGGGTGTTTACGGACAACATACTGGAGGAGATCCCCTTGGATGATGCCGGGAAGATCTCCCCCGCCATAGTAGCAGGCTGGAAAGCGGATATTGAAAACGCCATAAACCAGCAGATGACCGCCAATGGTGAAATATCCGGTACCAAGGCCACAATAGATCCCGATCAGGATATTTTGGGCACCAACACCTTGAGTGTAAAGCTTCAGGTATTGCCAGTGGGCTACAGCAAGTATATAGAGATTAACCTTGGTTTCACGACCAGCTTAACATAGGAATACCATGTTCAACACAAAACAATTTGCCTGGAGCAATTTAGAGATAGCCTTGGGAGGCCGTGTACTTACCGGAGCAAGAGGAGTGGAATATACCTCTAAAAAGGAAAAGGAGCTATTGCACGGGCGTGGGGAGAACCCGCACAGCATACAGAGCGGCAACAAGACCTATGAGGGCAACCTTATCCTGTTGCAGAGCGAAGTAGAGGCCCTACAAAGGCAGCTTAGCGATGATGAGGATCTGACCGACTTGGACGCTGTAAATATTACCGTGGCCTATGTGCCCAAAGCAGGGGCCAATGTAGTGACCCACATTTTAAAGAATGTGGAGTTTACGGAAGACCCCAGGGGCATGAAGCAGAACGACAAGTTTCAAGAAATAACCTTGCCCATCTTATTCCTGGGCAGGGAAGTAGTATAGCATAACCAGAAAGGAGGAAGTGATAGGCACCCCTCCGGTAACAGGAGGGGCCTATCCAAGAACTAAAAAACAAGTGGCACCATGAACAAACAAGTAAAAGACATTGCAGTAGACGGGGCAATCCCTGTAAGAACGGAGGCGGACATTGTAGCCAACGTAGAGCGGTTAAAAAAGAAGCACGGCCTTAAAGAGGTATTTGTGATCCAGGCAGATGATCTAATCTGCTATCTAAAACGCCCCAGCCGTAACCAGATGAAGTACGCCATGAGCGTAAGCCAAAACGATCCTTTGGGAATGACCGAGAAAATACTGGAGGCCGGATGGCTGGAGGGCGATGAGGAACTAAGAACGGAGGACAAGTATTTCTATGACATAAGCCGCCAAATTGATAGTCTAATTGAAACGGCCACAGTAGACATAAAAAAGTATTAGAGCGTGCCAATGGCAGCTTGGAGGCAAATCCTATAGCCTACGTTGACACGCTCCTGGAGTACCATTTGGGCATAGACCCGTCCAAACTTTCCGATGAGGAATGGGCACTGAAGTTCAAGCAGCTTCAGGATATTAGAAAAAGGGAAGGAAAGGAGATCACGGTCTCCTTTTAATCTATAAAACAACCGCACGGTGGCAGGCACTTATACATATACATTTCTTGCAAAAGACCTGATGAGCTCCAAACTTGCCCAGATAGGGAACAAGGGGAAGTCCACGTTTGGGGATATTGAAAAAAAGCACGAGCGGTTCAACAATAATGTTGATAGGTCTACCCGCAGACTTAACGGGATGAGTGGTAGCCTTGGCAAGGTAGTTAGTTTGGCTACTCGGTTAGGTTTGGCTTTTTCCTTTGGACAGGTGGTGGGTAGTGTTATAAAGCTCGGTACCGAAATGGAGCAGACCAGGATAAGCTTTGAGACTATGCTGGGTTCTGGAGAGAAAGCCACATCCATGCTCAATGACCTTACCAAATTTGCAAAGGATACCCCTTTTGGTAAAAAGGAAATTTTTGCCTCTGGACGTAACTTAATAGCTTTTGGCGTGGCCAACGAAAAGATATTGCCTACCCTTAAAAAAATTGGGGATATCTCCGCAGGATTGAATATACCGTTCAATGAGCTTTCCGAAATCTATGGAAAGATAAAAGTGCAGAACACGCTATATGCCGAGGACTTAAACCAATTAATGAATAGGGGAATTCCTATTATGGATGAATTGGGCAAAGTTCTGGGGATTGCACCGGAACATATTAAAAAGATGGCCTCACAAGGGAAGATCACTTTCCCCATGATGGAGCAGGCATTTTCAAACATGACAGGCAAGGGCGGCAAGTTCTTCAACCTAATGGAGAAACAATCACAGACTTTTGGTGGTAAATGGGAGTCCCTTTTGGATAGGATAAGAGATGGAGCCACCAGGCTTGGAGAAAAAGCACTGCCTTATCTATCGAAATTAGTGGATTGGGGAAATGCTACTTTGGATTTTCTACCGCTTATCCCCGCCTATATAGATGGCATGTACAACAGCCTAATGTCCAACAGTTCCATTTTTCAATTTTTAGTGAACAATATTGATGGTATCAAGACTGGAATTTTAGCCTTGGGAACCGCTTGGCTTACCTATAAGACTTACATGACCATTGTGTCTACAGCTACTAAAATATACACCGGAATACAATGGTTGTTGAACGGTGCCATGATGGCCAATCCAATAGGGTTGATCATTGCCGGGATAGCCGCTTTGGCCGCAGGCTTTGCCTACGCTTACAACCGCATTGGATGGTTCCGTGGGGGCATAGATGCTGCTTGGGAACTGCTCAAGGGATTTGCTGGAGCCATGAAGGAGCTGGTCGTGGACAGGTTTAAGGAAATGCTTGCAGGGCTGTCCTCTTTGGGCGAGGCCTTTTTACACTTTTTTAAAGGCGATTGGCAAAAGGCCTGGGATGCAGGAAAAAAGGGAGTGCAAGGCCTTACCGGATACGGGGGCAATGCCATAAAGAATTTTCAGGCCAATGCCAGGGTAACCGGTAAAAAGGCAGCAGAGGCATTTGGTAAGGGTATGGATGAGGCAGCTGCCAACAAAAAGAGCGGCAGTATTATAGATCTCATTAAAAATAAAGTGGGTCTTGGTTCATCTGCTGGAACATCTGACGGTGCCACCGGGAGTCCAGCAGGAACCGGTCCATTGGGAGACAGTTTAAAGGATGGCATCAATGCCATTAATGGAGGCGGAGCTAGGCAGACCAACATTACCGTAACCTTTGACAAGCTAGTGGAGAATTTCACCATTAGCTCACAGAACATACAACAGGGCATGGCCCAAAGTGAGGAAGAGCTAAAGCGCATGTTATTGCGTGTGCTCAACAGTACCAATCAAATGCAGACATCACCGACCTAATGGCAAACGAATTCAACATAAGGAAACTAACTGCGGAAGCTCACAACTATGTGGGACTTCCTTTTCCTGCGTTGCCTTTTAACAAGGTAGATCTTCCCAACCTAACACGTTTGGGACGCGCCATTTTGGGAAAGGATTTGTTGGGCCGTCCGTTCTTTGATGATTTTGTAATAGATGGCCACAGGTTGCCCAATGAACCCTTATTGACCATTACCGGCAAAAAGACCATTGTGGAGACCATTGTGGTGGGTAGCGATCGTAAGGGCACGGTAAAGGAATTTATATCCGCAGAGGATTATTCCATAAAGATAGAGGGCGTTATCCTGGGCAATAAGGAATATCCATACATAGAGGTGGACAAGCTAGTGGAGATTTGCGAGACTCCCGCGGCCCTGCCCATACAGAACGATATTTTGAACCTGTTCTTCAGGGTAAACAATATAGTGATCAAGGATTATGGCTTTGGCAGCATGAAGGGCAAACCCTTTAGTCAATCCTATTATATATCTGCGGTGAGCGATGAGGATTTTTATGGCATCCTGGAGAATAACATTCAAGTAACCAATTTAAACAATCTATAATGTTTGTTCTGAACTGTAAAATAGAGATCGGGAACTACACCTTTTACCAGGTAAACGAGGTAAAAGTGGTGAAGTCCGTTGACCTGTTGAGCGACACGGCAGAGATAAGTCTGCCCATGACCGCCCTGTTCGGCAATAAGCAATCTGGATTTGAAAGGCGACAACTGGAGCAGGAACTAAAGGCAGGTGATCCGGTAAAGATTACCCTGGGCTACAAAGATGTTTTTGAGCAGGTAGAGTTCCAGGGCTTTGTAAGATGGATTAAACCCAACGTGCCCACGGTAACCATAGAGTGCGAGGATGTCATCTATAAAATTCGGCAAAAACAGATTACCAAAAACTTTGGAAAGACCACCCTGGAGGAGGTGTTAAAGTTCATAACAGCAGATACGGACCTACAATTGGCGGGGGATATCCCCGAGGTAAACTTTGACCAGTTTCTCCTAAAAAATGTAAATGGGGCCCAGGCACTGGAGAAGATAAAGGAGAACTACGGCCTATTTGTCTTTGTGGACGATGAGGGGAAACTATTTGCCGGGCTAAGGCAGACCAAGAACATTGGGGATACCGTGGTCTATGACCTATATAAAAACGTGGTAGAGCACGATCTAAAATTTAGGCGCGCAGAGGATGTCCGCATTAATCTAAAGATGATAGGCGTACGTCCGGACAATACGCAGATTGAGGTTATAGTGGGCGATACCACTGGAGAGCAGCGCACCGTATACAAGTACAATGTAACGGACAAGGCCACGCTGGAGAAATTGGGAGAGGCAGAGCTGAGCGAGCTTAAGTATGATGGTTACGAGGGCGATGTAACCGGGTTCCTGGTACCCTATGCCACAAGAGGTATGAACGCCACCATTATGGACAAGAACTATCCGGAGCGCACCGGTAGTTATTTTGTGCCCAAGGTAACAACCACTTTTGGTACCGGTGGCGCAAGGAGAAAAGTAGAATTGGCAACAAAGGTATCCTAATGGGGTTGGACGATCAGTTAAAAAAGCAGCTGGAGGCCTTTAGGAAGAATCCGCACGGAACCTTCCCCGCCACGGTAGAAAGTGTTGATAAGGACAATAAGACCATTGCCGCCAAAGATTTGGAGGGGTTTACGTTCAATGAAATAAGGCTAACGGCTTCCATAGACGAAGAAAAGGCCTTGGTAGTATATCCCCAGGTTGGGACTACCGTACTGGTAAGCATGATAGGGAACGAGCTGGAGCATCTTTTTGTAAGCAGCGTAAGTGTAGTGGAAAGCTTGGATGTGACCATTGCCGATACTGAGCTGCATATGGATGCGGACGGTTATAGATTAAAGCGTGGAGATGAAGATTTAAGGAGCGTATTGAACGATATGATAGACGAGCTCAACAAAATAGTAGTGATCCAGGGACAGTCCATAAATGTGGTGGCCATGACCCAGATTAAAGCACGTTTAAACAACATTTTAAAGGCATAGCATGGCGATAACAAAAACAGAGCTGAAGAACCAGATTAAAGCGGCCTTCGATTTTGACTCGGACAAGGATCTGGAGGATGTGGGAACCCTGGATGAAGCCAGAGAGAGGATAGCCCAAAAGATAGCGGATGCCGTGGAGGCATATGTAGTGTCAAGGACAGTAGCCGTTCCCGGTATACAGCCGGGATCGGGAGCGGCAACAGGAACAATACAATAATTAAGGGATGACAGCAATAAGGCCACAACAAAATTTAGCGGACATAGCGGTACAACAGTACGGTACCCTAGAGGCTGTGGTGCAATTGGCCTTTGAGAACAATATGAGCATTACGGACGAGCTGGAGGCAGGAGCGGAACTGGAGGAGGTGACCTATAGCGGCAAAAAGAACGATATAGTTTCCTTTTATGGAAAGAACGCCATATTCCCGGCCACCTCCCTAACGGATGCCGACTTTGATATTATTGACAACGAAGACCCATGTAACCTATGCAAATGTTTTACCTAGAATAAAATGAAGCAAGCACTAAACATATTAATAGCCTACCTGACCTGTACAGACCCTGTAATGGTCACCAAGTGGCAGAACATCTTGGCCAGCTTTTGGCACAAGGACGAGGGCCAGGTGGTCACGGAAATTGTCCAGGACTCGGATAGTACCGAAATAACCATAAAGGATGGCGATGGCGTTGAGAACACCACTAGCATCCCTATATATGTGGAACCGGCTGCCTTTGCCATTACCAAGATAACCGGTCTCCAGACCGCCCTGGACAATAAAGTGGACAAGGTTGTGGGTAAAGGTCTGAGCACAGAGGATTTTACCAGCATCCTTAAGACCAAACTGGATGGATTGGTGAACTATGTACACCCTGCCAGCCATAGCATTGCTGAGATAGATGGTTTACAGGATATCATAGACGGCATTGCCCAGGACATTGTAGACCTCACTACCACCATAAACACCCTTAACCAGTACCAATACCTAATATGGAACGGCTACAGGCTATATAAGAACGAGGGCAATACCGAGGTTTACCCTGAAGCTGGAGAGGAACTTAAGGGCCGTGGGGACGGTACCTTATTTGGTGGTGAGATAGTACACATAACCTCTAAAATTGATAATCCCTCCAAAGTGGATGCCAACTTTAACCTTTTAAACAGTTACCCATGATCAACGAATTAATTGCAGCTATAATAATATCCAATCTTGCCCTGTGGGGTTTTGTATGGTACAAATTTAAGGAACTGGCCCAAGATACCTCAATGGATATGAACATGGTAAGGGGCGAAATCTCTGTACTGGGCAATAACATGTACGAAGAGATTCAAAGGCTACGTAGTGAGGATCTGGCCAAGCTAAGGGACGAAACTCCCATGCTGGAAATAAACGACCAGAACGAAGCGGTACTATATACCAGAAACGGTAAAGAGATACACAATTTTAAACTAAGCAAGAAATGAAAAAAGCACTTTTAATATTGGTACTGCTAGTAGGTACTTTAGGTTATGGGCAGGCATTGGACCAGTACCAAAGGCTCTTAAAGAGGTCTACAGCTGATGTAAATTCCATAGACACCACTAGGACGGACATTGTCTATACCGCCATAGATTCTACTTTGGGCATAGAGGTTATAAATTGGATGGATGGTAATGGGTGGGTACCTAGGATTACGGCAACATGGGCAACATTGGACGGTAAACCCACCACGGCCGAGGATCGCGCCCCGTTTTTATATGCACAAAGATTTAATAAATATGTGGACGGCACCAATTTTTGGTCCATAGACCATGCCGCCATTGATAAAGCGTTAATTTTTTCATACAACACCAACCCGGAAGGCGGTTCAAGTGGGCAATATAGGTTAAATACAACCGGTGTTCCGTCGTCGTCAATAGATTTAACACCCAAAAATTATGTGGACGGCCTGGTGGACGGCAAAGCGGGAAAAGCCGCCACGGAATCCATAACGGGTGGGTGGACATTTACGAATCAAAACCATTTCACAGGGAGCCGAAATTATTTTGTAAACAACGATTCCGCACAACAGGAGTTCCGGAATACGGCCACATTAGATACTTTATTAATTGGGGTTGCAAGTGGTACGGGTAATTTTTTCGCGGGCGTTGGTACCGGTTTTGATTTCAGAGTGGATAAAGACGCCGCAAAAGGAATACATATTAGCACGGCCGGAGATTTAAAAATTAAAAATTTAGCGGGTGGCGGTTTACAAATGGCCACCATAGACAATAACGGAATTATTGGTGCCCAGGCCATTCCAAGTGGCGGCGCGGGAGTGTCGGACGGGGACAAAGGGGACATTACGGTATCCGGAAGTGGGGCGACATGGACCATAGATACGGACGCCATAACAACCAATAAAATTGCCAATGCCCAAATAACAAGTGCAAAAATGGCCACGGCATCCGTTGGGGGAAATGCTTTAATTGATAATTCAGTACAACCCATTGATATTAAATCCAGCAATGCCAACACATTTGGATACGCCCTGGTGTCTTTAAATGGGACGGACTTTACATGGACAGATCCAACCACATTTGGTTCCACAAATGCAACAACATTGGGCGGCAGAAGTTCTATACAATTTATGTGGGACAATGGCGGCGTGGGCGGCGCGTATAATTGGAACACAGGACCAACAACAAATGGCACATATTATTCAAGCAACCCAAGCGACGACGTAAACGCCCCATTTAGTACGTCGTCCAATAGCATGTTGTTAAATTTAAAAGGCGGAACCCATATTGCACAATTGGCAATTGATGGAACCCCAGGCAACAACAATTGGTGGGTTAGATCGTCCGGAAATTCCGGCACGTCGTTTTCCGTATGGAAGGAATTAGGATCCGGCGGCCCAACATTAATAAATAGTAACACTTTTGCAGGTGCCACCACAACAAACGTAAACAGCGCAACCGGCACAAAAAATTATATAGACGATACCGTTAATAATAGCGCATTATTGGGCGCGGTAACATTTACGGCCACCCGTATGGGGTTGTTGACGGACGCAAACGGGGTAATTGAGGGCAATAACGCATCCAACATTACGTATTCAGTTCCTAACAATTCCACGGTGGCGCACCCGGTCGGTACTGTTTTATATTTTGAGCAGATAGGGGCCGGAGATATTATTATGGATTACGAAAGCGGCGTAACGGGCGAAGCCATGAAGACCTTTGGTGTAGGCTTCACTCTGTCCATTAGAAAAACGGGCACCAATACCTGGAAAGTGCAAAACGCTTCCCCTGCCTATGTTACCCAGGCCGAATATGACGCATTGTCCACAGCTATTAAGAACAACCCAAAAATGCAATTTAATATAATTCCATAATGAGGAATCTAATAAACATATTTCTATTTCTTCCGTTGCTGGTATGTGGCCAAACCATACCGGATAAAAAATACCATGCCGGGGCAGAGATTTCCAAGACGTATCACGGAGGGGTGGAAGTGTGGAGTGCGGCAAGTGCATTCCCTTTGGACGATCCTGATTTTGTGGTTTCATTTTATGCCGAGGATTTGGGAGCTGATGAAAGTGCGGTAGCAACATGGCCCGATAGGATAGGTGTCAACGATGCAACGCAAGGCACAGGGGCAAATCAACCCAAGGTAAATGTTGAGGCCGATGGAAAGAAAGCGGTCGATTTTGATGGTGTAAATGACGGTCTTTCAATTACAGAGGTCATAGCTTTGAATTTTACTCCAGGAAACCCTATTTCATTGGTTATAGTTACTGGACAAAAAGCATGGGGGGCAGACCAAATGGCACTTTTTAAAGGAAACACTTCATCTTCTGTCACAGGTCTTGAGTACGGATTTTATGCTTCTGGAATAGATCAGTTAAGAGGAAATATTTATGGGGCCAACGGAACATATGGATTAAAAACAGCAAGCGATGTAGATGTTTGGATAGTGAATTCAAATGGCTCCACAGCGGAATTGTTTAAAAATGGCGTTTCGGTATCCAGCTGGAGCGTGGGAACGGCAGATATATCTTCGGACATATGGATAGGTTCAAGGCTTGGAACGGGAAAATATTTTAATGGCTCTATCAGGGCGGTAGGCATAGCCAACGTATTATTAGATGCAGGTCAATTAACAGCAATTAACAGTTATGGTTGGTAGAATATTTGTAATACTTTTTTTTGCAATAAGCACTATGTCAGGTCAGGTACTTTCTTTTCCTTGGGCAGTAGGGCATGGAAAGAATAGTACAGGTGGGCGTGGATACGGATTGTTTTTTGTAACGAATCTTAATGATAGTGGCGCTGGCAGCTTTAGACAAGCCTTGATAGATGCGGATAGTGCTGGGGGTGGAAATATAATCTTTAGGGTTGCGGGGACTATTACAATTACAACAGACCTTCAAATTAACGGGGATAACATTTCTATATGGGGAATGTCCGCCCCAGGAGGAGGGATATGCGTATACGGGGATGAGACATTTATTAAAGGAGAAAACTTTATAATGACCGATTTAAGATTCAGACCAGGGGATCCAAACGCAGGTCAAAATGAAGATGGTTTCAACATTCAATTACAGAGTAGCACTGGTATTTTTTCTAACTACATGATAGACCATTGCTCTTTTTCTTGGGCAAGTGATGAAAATTTCAGTATAGCCACGGGATTAAACGGTACGGCAACGGTGTCAAACGTAACTGTTCAGAATTCTATATTTTCAGAAGGGTTTGACTCTAGGAATATCCTTCTATGGGGTTATGGTATGACAGATTTATCATTTATCGGTAATTATTTGGCAAACACCCAACAAAGGAACATAAGGGCTTCTGTTGCTGGTGATGTCAGTTGGGAGCAGATTAATAATTTCGTGTACAATTACGGTATCGCTGTTAACCCTTCAAATAGGCATATTGTTGATGTTATTGGAAATGTATTTGAGGATGGTCCAGCTACTCAATTAGTCAATACTATAAATTTTGACACTTGTTCGGCATCAAACTGCCCTCCTAGTGGAGATACGGATTTTACAGGGACAGCTCTTTACCATACCGATAACACCTTTAATGGAGGGGCAATATCTGTAAGTAGTAATGTTTCATCTTATATTACTGGAACGCCTAACCTAAGTAGTGGTTACTCCGCTTTATCAAATGCAGTCGTAAAGGATTCTGTATTAGCAAATGCAGGAGCAAGGGCATGGATGGAAGGAGTGGACACTTTGGATGCCCACATAATAGCGGACGGAGTAAATGGCACGACAGGTTCTTGGCCCACAAACGAAGCAGCTACCACAGGACTGCCTACACTGGCTTCTGGAACCGCATATACGGATACGGACAACGATGGTATGGATGACTCATGGGAAATAACAAGAGGGCTTAACGTAGGGGTAAATGATAGCAACGGTGATGACGATGCTGATGGGTATTTAAATCTCGAAGAGTTTATGCATTACAGGGTAGGCAAGGGAGACGAAGGCGGAAGCGAACCAGACCCAGAACCATTCCCAATACCCCAAAGCAAGTTAACCAAAAAGAAGTTTATTAAAATAGGATTTTAACCAATGGACCACCACACTACCATAGCACTCATTTACATCTTAATGATAGTTGTGGTAAAGAGCGTGGAACCATATTATATAGAGAACAATTAAAATTTTACAATATGGGAAATTTAAAAAACATCGAAAACCTGTATAAGAAGATATTCCTTCTTTTCCTAGGCAGCTTCTTAATGGTCATCCCTTTTTATGCCAGCAGTAGGAGCATGTTGTTATTGAGCGATAAAGAAGTCTCCTGGGGAAATGTACATACCATTTTTGTATGTGCCGGGGTGGTCTTCTTTATTGGTGGCTGGGCCTTTAATAGCATTGCCAGGATTATTGTAAAAATAGCTGAAAATTACAGCAATAAACTAGGAAAATAATGTCGCATTTAGAAGATTTTAAAGTACTGTTGGTATCTGCTTTTGCTATCATTGTCAGCTATATAAACACGCCTTTAGATATCCTAAGGTATGTGGTTTTGATATTGACGCTGTTGTACACATTGCGCCGCTGGTATCTAATGGAAAAACGAAACCGTAAGAAGGATGATCCCAACAATTAACGAAATAAAAGGACAAATACTGTCCAAAAAAGCGGACTATGAAAGTCTTAATGGGTTGGATAGCACCAGTAAGGTAGCTACATATAACCTGTGGGCCTATATTGTAGCCTCCGTAATTTGGGTGCTGTACCAGTTCCATGATCTCTACACCCAGGAGACAGATGCCAAGATAAAGGCACAAAAGGTATATTCCTTACTTTGGTTCCGGGACAAGGCCCTGGACTACCGGCACGGCCACCCCTTGGTAAAGGAGGGGTATAATTTGGTCTATGATGATACTGGCTATACGGAGGAGGAGATTGAAGAGGCGCAAGTAGTAAAGCGTGCGGCGGTCATAGAGCTGGAGGTTACCAACAGAACTATCCTGTTTGTAAAATGTGCCACCGAGGTAGATGATGAACTGGCCAAACTAACGGACACTCAAAAACAGGGCGTTGTAGATTATTTTAAGAGGATTAAACCAGCAGGAACCAAGCTCGAGGTGTTCAGCGATAAGGCAGACGATCTAAAGTTGACCATAGACTTCTTTTATGATCCTTTGGTCCTTACAGATACCGGTGCCAGGATAGATGGTGCCAATAATACCCCTGTACAGAATGCCATTAGGGACTACCTGAAGAACTTGAGGTTCAATGGAGAGTTCAGCGTATCGGAGCTTGAGGATATATTACAAGGGCTTTCAGGCTGTTCGGACAGGGAGGCATATATAACCAATGCAGAGGCCAACTTCCAAACACCTGTTAATTGGGAGGTGGTAGAGGATATCTACATAGCCAACAGTGGGTATATGGACATCACGGACGTTAACCTGGTCATTAATTTTGAAGCTAAAACGGTCACAATATAATGTGGGAGAATATATACAATATAAACATTAACCAGTTTACGGTACAGGGTCTGCCAATGAAGCGAAGGACTACGGTACCAGTGCAATGGTTGATGTGTTTGGTTTCCCCATTGATACAATTGCATACCAAATTTTTGCAATACAGGGACAGGACCAATTATAAATTGGACCATACAGCCCAGGTCTTTAGCTTGGAGGATGTCCTTAACGATGCTTTTGACGTGGTACTGAGGCGAATTTATATAGCGGATGGGGAATATACCTTACCAGTGTGGTTCTATGACCGCGCAGATGATAAGCCGGTCTTTTTTTATGACCGTGCGGATGATGCTCCAGTACTATTTTACGATCGTAAAAGCTTGGAGAAATTAGATGTTGATTTTACAGTGATTTTGCCAACAGGTCTTAATTTACCTGAAGCAGAGATGATAAGGCTTAAGGCCTTAGTGGATTTTTACAGATTACCGGACAAAACTTATACTGTTACTTATGGATAAATATACGGCACAAGGGGATGGTTTTCCCGCAGACAATGAATTTCTAATGCTTATACAGAGCATTATTGGAGAGGTAAGCAATTTGGCGGCATTAGGCGGGTCTGATTACATACTGAAGGGATGTGTCAATACAGCTGGAGTAGTATCTGATGGATTTATGGTGTTGAATGGCGAGGTAGTAAGGTTCCAGGGCGGAGCAATTGGCACAGAGGTGACAGTAATGGAGACAGTTGAGAACGCCACCTATTTAGAGGATATTAGCCCAGCAGACGGGCAAGGAGATAGTAAGCCTACTTACTTTTACAGGACGGCTCAATTTGGTAATACGGGAGTTTATACAGTGGATTGGGCGGACTTGTCCAGGATAAACCCTATTGTTGAGCTTCAAAAAGCTGCTACTCCGGTTGGTGCAATAGTTATGTGGGCTGGCTCCGTTGGGTCAATTCCTACTGGATGGGCCTTATGTAACGGTACCAATAGTACTCCAAATCTTTCCGGTAAATTTATTGTGGGTTATGATTCAGCGGATGCGGATTATAATGCAATTGGTGATCAGGGCGGAGCAAAGACGGTAGCTTTGACAGAGGCGCAAATGCCCCAACACAACCATACAGGCACGGTTACTATTCCGCCTCATAAACATACTTTACCAAAGACGGTTCCTGGTATAGGAGGAGGTTCCAGTAATGCACTTACCAATATTGATAATATTGGACATACAGCAGTTACTGAAACCAATATGAGCAGCTCCAGCAGTGGATCTGTCACCACAAATAATAAGGGGAGTAACGAGGCCCACGAAAATAGGCCACCGTACTATACACTTGCGTATATTCAATTTAAGGGGTAAAAGTAGCCCCCAGCCTTTGTAAGCGACCAAGCTAAACAAAAAAACACTACAATCAGTGTAACTGAGGGCATTTAGTCCTTAATCACCGGCTGTAGTGTTTGTTTACTTGGTCGCTTACAAATATAGGTAAAATGAAACTTAAAACACCAATTTCTTATTACGGAGGAAAGCAGAATTTAATTAGCACGATACTTCCCCTATTTCCCAGCCATAAACTATATGCAGAGCCTTTTGTTGGTGGCGGTGCGGTCTTCTGGGCAAAGAACAGGAGCGAGGTAGAAGTGATCAATGACACTAACCGTGAGTTGATAAATTTCTATGAAGTGGTCCAGAATGAATTTGTGGAGCTGGAGAAGATGATACGCATTAGTCTTCACTCCAGATCATTGCACAAAGATGCCCAAGTAGTTTATGACAATCCGCATATGTTTACCAGGATAAAGAGAGCTTGGGCGGTTTGGGTTCTGGCATCGCAAAGCTTCAGCAGTATGTTGGATGGCTCTTGGGGTTATGATAAGGCCAAAGGCTCAACTTCACAAAAGGTTACCAATAAAAGGGAGTCGTTTACCATAGACTTTGCCGTCCGGATTCAGAATGTACAAATAGAGTGCACTGATGCCCTACGCATAATTAAGTCAAGAGATACAAAGGATAGCCTATTTTATTGTGATCCGCCTTATTTTAACAGCGATTGTGGTCATTATGATGGATATAGCCGGGAAGACTTTGAAATGCTCTTAAAAACGCTGTCAGACATAGAAGGAAAGTTTATACTAAGCAGCTATCCTAGTGATATTCTTGCTACATTTACAGCTGACAATAATTGGAGTAAAATGAGCATAGAGCAGACTGTGAGTGTCTCTAATAGTAATGACAGCCCTAATAAGAAGAAGCTGGAGGTGATAACAGCTAACTACGACCTCACTAACCCGAAAGATGTTTTAAAGTTGTTTTAAAAGCCTTTAAACGTTATTTTTATGGCACATTCTGATTTAAAAACTGGCACATTTCGATTTGCCGATTATA
>TARA_R110002050_G_scaffold122015_3_pt1 | contig 37691 bp, 30 predicted proteins | sample TARA_R110002050 | Tara Oceans TARA_R110002050 (sample SAMEA4396988) | marine metagenome | biome: Polar Biome; feature: [DCM] deep chlorophyll maximum layer (ENVO:01000326); material: water (ENVO:00002006), including particulate matter (ENVO:01000060) such as... | depth 25 m
ATTCTCTGCATTGAAGAACCCTTACTTTGGAACACTGACTTTTGGATTGCTTTTTCTATTGTCAATTCTTGCTTCTTTCTCTAGTAAAGCTGCCCATTTAATTGGGGGCGAAATAAGCTATAGCTGCGAAGGTAATAACCTTTATACCATATCATTACGAATTTACCGCGATTGTGCGGGCGGTGGAGCTGCTTTTGACAATTCGGCGGCCGTGGCGATTTATGATATTAATGGCACTTTTATTACTCAATTGAATATTAGCCAAGGTCCGGTGCTTTCACTCAATAATAATTTAACCAGCGACCCTTGTGTTACTGTTCCCCCTAACTTATGTGTTGAGTATACTGACTATATTGATACTGTAACACTTGCACCTATTTTAGGGGGCTATACTTTGGTGCATCAGCGCTGTTGTCGCAATGCGATAATTGGCAATGTAGTTAATCCAGGATCAATTGGAAATACCTATTCGATTACCATTCCTAGTATGGATACCACCTGCAATAGTTCGCCACAAATTACGCAGCCCCTCGATAATGTTATTTGCTTAAATCGTCCGGCTAATATTGATATTCAAGTTACTGAAAGTGATGGCGATTCATTAAGTTTTGAATTATGTCAGATTTTTAGCGGTGGTGGCCAAGGTGGAGGTGGCTGTAATTCAGTTATTCCCAACCCTCCCTGTCCGCCGCCATTTAGCAGTGTAGCCTTTGCTGCTCCTTATACTTATTTAGATCCTATTCCATCGGCGCAGCCCTTTACCGTAAATCCAGTAACTGGGCGCTTATCAGGTACTCCGGCTCAACTAGGAATTTATGTGGCCGGCATCTGCATAAGCGAATGGCGCAATGGTCAGCGTTTAAGTACGGTTCGTCTCGATTATCAATTCGCGGTGAGTAATTGTATTCAGAACGTAATTAGCGACATGAAAACACCTTTGGAAGAGCCGCAAATTCTTTGCGATGGATTAACGGTTCAGTTTGAGAATGAAACGCAAAACGCCAATAGTGTACTGTGGAATTTTGGCGATTTAAGCACCAATAGCGATACCAGTAGTGCGAATACACCTCAATATACCTATCCTGCTCCCGGGACTTATATGGTTAGCTTGATTGCCAATCCGGGCCAACAATGTAGCGATACAACAGTAGCTCCTTTTGTGGTAAAACCCGGGGTAGCGCCGGAAATAATTTGGGACGGTGTGCCTTGTTTTGAGGTGCAGAATTTACAATTTGAAGCCTTTGGTAGTTTACCGCCTAATGCACGCTACCGCTGGGATTTCGGCGGCGATGCCCTATTACCTAGGTTTGATGCTTTTCGTGTTTTCGGATTAAGTTGGGCTACACCCGGTGTTAAACCTGTAAGCTTAACGGTGTTTTGGGACAGTTGCTCGGTTACTGTTACCGATAGCATCGAAATAACCGAAGACAGCACTTATGTAGATGCGGGTCCGGATACGACCATCATTAGGGGAGAAAATGCGCCCCTGCAATCTACTTATGCGGCTTCCTATTATTGGTATGCTAATGTGCCCGTTAAATTCGACAATCCCTTTGCTCGTTACCCCCGCGCTGAAATTCGCGATGAAGATGATACCGTGACCTTTTTTGTGCGGGTTACCGATATTTACGGTTGCCAGGGCACTGACTCGATGCAGGTATTTGTTGTTTCAGACAGGAATGTCGCCGTTTACAATATAATTACCCCTAATGGAGATGGCTTAAATGATTTTTTCGATTTAAGTCCCTTGCAGCTCAATGGCAACTGCGACTTAGAAGTCTTCAACCGCTGGGGCTCATCTGTGTACACCGCAAACTCTTATAAAAATGACTGGGAAGGGGTAGATGATGATGGCAACCCGCTCGCCGATGGCACCTATTATTATGTGATAAAGTGCGGTGATTTTGTGGAGAGTACGGGGCCGATAAGTATAATTAGGTATAGGTGATTTTAGATCAGTATTAGTTTCCAAACATTTAAAATGAAGAATATTCTTCTCCATTTTATTCTATTCTTTGCCAAGCTTGTTAGGTTTAAAAAAAATGGAGCCCAAAATTTGGACTCCAAAAAATTAAATAATCAATTTACTAACCGCAGCTGCATTTAAAGCCCATTTGGAATCATAAACTTCATCGGCTTCTTTTCTATCCGATACAATTTCTAAACCTTGTACTTCCGCCTTCAGTCTAAGAAGTTCACCAATCTTTAATTTAGCGTCTAATTTGGCTAAGTGAGCCGCGATGCTCTTGCTGCTTGAAAAGTTTAGCTTTTGCACCACTTGCCCTTGAAAGCTCATTTCAAGCCAAATGATTTCCGCTTTTTCAATATCTAAAATTCCAAAAAGGAGCCCCTTGTTTAATGTTTTTTTAATTCTCAATTTTTGCTCAACTGCAGAAGGCTCATAAGCAACACCTTGGGAGCTAATCTTCATGGGAGAATTACTATTCATCCAGCCTAATTCCAGGTTAGGTGCTAAGCTTCCATTCGTATAGGCATTACATACGAAGCTAACATAATTGGCACCCAAATTTTTTAAAAGAGCTAGGTCTATATTAATATATTCTGCCGTACCTATTAAATTTGGGATATACTGAATATCTCCACTATGCTTGCATCCTGGGATGTTAAGCTGTGAGTAAGAGCAAAATTCGCTGCGATCAGCATAGCTTACATAACAACTCAAATCCATATCTAAGTGTTGGGCCTGCAAGCCTTTCCCCCATTGAATAAATAGTCTAAGCTCATTACTCTCCATTTTAAAACGAGTACCAACTGGCAAAGCGCCGTGATCTTGGATATTTTCACTTCGATCACCAATGGAAATAGGAATTTCAGAAAGTCTATCCTCAATAAAAATAGTTTTTGAAAAACTTTCGGTTTGAGAAAATTTGTGTCGAATTAATTCTAAGCTTAAACTTTTCACTAAGTTTCTCATCATTTTTAAGTCTGCCTCACCGTACAGCTCTAAAAGCGCGTTGCCCGTAATTTTCTTACTTACACCTCCAAGAGGTTTCACCACTCTTTGGACATCGGCTTGAAAGTAAACCTGGGCGTACATATTTAGGCTTAGAATGAGCCTAGGGGGAACATCATACATCACTTCTTTAAAATGTTGAATGGTAATTTCAGGACCAAACCATAGCATAGAGGAAAATAGTGAGCGGGCAAATAAACCCGGTCGTTGCTTTAGCAAGGTCAAGGTTTTATCAGCATCCATCTTAAATTTATTCTTATTAACTTCTGCTTGCCATACATTGTAGTCTTCATTATAAAAGGCATCAAGCATTTTAGCCAGTTTTTCATTGCCTTTTTGTTTACTGTATTCGGCTAGCCTTAAAGCACGGATTACTCTCACCCAAATACCTCTTTTAGAATGCATACTTTCGCATTGTTCTTTAACACCAAGGTCTAGATTCGTAAGCCAAGTTGCATATTGTTTGCATTCTGAACGTTTGAATTTTAACTTCAAATCGGTTTTTGACTGTATTTTCACTTCCGCGATATTATCGAGCGAAAAATGCCTATTACGCGCATTATTTCGCAAACGCTTGGCAATAGTTTTAGGTTCAACTATCTGCAGAAAGCCAGTATGCTTATACCACAGGTAGCGCAGGATGTCATTTGGCGTTTTGAAATAAAGACTTGCCTTTTCTGGATTGCCTTGTTTAACAAGACAATCAATTACCAGCATTAGAGTTTCCTTTATAACTGGCTTTTGACTTGTGGTAATACCGAAATTAGCAATTAAAATTTCCAGGTCATTTACTTGACTCGCATCTAAAGCAACAGGTGATTCGATCAAGTCATTTAGGTATTCTTGCAAATGATCTTCATTCCAAAGCTGGAGGGTTTTAAGTTTACTTTTTGGTGCTTTATAAGCCAGTTTTTCAAACTCAAAAGGGGTTCCACAGAAAGGACAGCCATTATAGCGCTCCAAGGGAAAAGTATTGGGAGGGATAATATGACCACAGGCTAATTTGCTTCCTTTTTGGTTGGTAAATATATTAGCAAACATAGTGATCCAATGATCCACAATACTTTCCTGAGTGGGAATGTCCCATTGCTTTACCAAAGGAGTCCAGTTTTTATTCGCCCCACTCAATTCTTTCAATGCTTCCCAAATTGCCAATTTCTTGTTTAAGTTTAAACCATCAATGCATCTAAGCAAGTTTTCCGAAAGGGTATATCCCAATTGACTAAGGTTCGCCGTAAATAGTAATGTACTTTCATTAATTACTGATTTTTCTCCACTATATGTTGAGTTTTTCGGAATGTAAATGCAGCCTTTTGCTAAAGCTACAGTTAGTAATGTATTTTTCATAATATTTTTATACTAATGTTGATAAATTGTTAATCGAGGGTAATGCTAATTCTTTGTATTACCGATTCTCGTGCTAGAGAGTACAGGAGTCGAACCTGATGATTAGTAAGTATAAGTTGACCATGATAAAAAAGGTAATTAACGAGCTTCTATGACGGATTCGAACCGTTAATGCCAATTTGAGTAAGCTGGTTTTGACCTAAAGTGCGAGGCAGGTGGGACTCGAACCCACGACCTGGGCGTTAACAGCGCGGAAGTAAATTAGTATTGACCAAAGGTAATTTACCAATTAACCTGCTCTATCCACTGAGCTACTGCCTCATTTTAATTATTGGATAATTGAAAAGGTTTAAACGTAAAGGTAGTTGTGCGTAGTAACCAAATCTTGACCTATAATTTTTAAAAAGCTACTTTGTATTAATTAAACAAAGATCCCTAGGTACTGCGCCAATTTTACGCAGTACCCAAACTTCAACGTTTTCTTTTCCAAGGAGCATTTTTTTGCCAGTCGCCTGCCATAATAGAACCGTAAGGAAGAATTTCATCCACCACATTCCCTAATCCAAATTCATCCATCTGATTGCGCACGGAAGCAGCATCCTTGTAGGCCGATGGTAGCTCGGAAATATCAATCTCGTTGGAGAAAAATCGGATATCTAAACCTTGTGTTTCTTCAGCAAAAACTTCAGCAATAGTTTGGTCGGCCTTTGATTTTTTATGCTGGGTACGACTCATGTTACGGCCGGCGCCATGAGGAGCGAAGCCTAAATTATTCGCCGTGCTTTTACCACTAACCACTAAAATGGGTTCAGCCATATTCAAAGGAATCAGTCTAAGTTTATTTCCTTCTGGGAGAAAAGTATCTTTTAATGGTGTAGCTCCTTTAGCATGGTAAAAAATGTCCTCTTCTTTAAAAACAAAGTTATGCTCATTCCAAAAACGATTCTCTATTTCAATCCCCAGGTTCTCCGCTACTTTATCATGAATACAGGTATGATTTTGCTTCGTCCAATTGCGAATTACTTGCAAGGCTTTCCAGTACTCTTGTCCTTCTTCGGTGTTGAAGGGTATCCAAGCATTTTGCTTTAAAGTAGCAGGCGACAATTCCTTGCGGTACTTTTCCGCCACTTTCATTCCCTTGGTAAAAAGCCTCGCACCAACTCCACGAGAGCCGTGATGTGTTACCATAATAGTGTTGCCAGAGGCCTTCGATTTACCAACGAACAAAAAGTGGTTTCCATCCCCTTGTGTACCTAAATGAGCACGCGCTACTTTCTTCATATTATCTTCATTTAGAAAGTAATTGCCATTAAACTGCTCTAATAGTTCTGCCGGAAAACGAAACTGAGAATTCCGATCTCTTCCGCCCGGACCAAAGTGTGTGCTTCGGTGCGCTTCATCTAGAATAGTTTTAGGGTCAACTTTCCCGTAGTCAGTTAGCATTAAAGAACAGCAAATGTCTGCGCTATGCATACCAGGATGAATAGCGTTTTTGGTAGCGACCACACCTCCTACAGGAATGGTTCCAATCGAACCAGCTGGGCAAGCATCGGGCATAACTGCACCGCCAACAACAGTAGGTGTTTCCATCACCTTATTCATAGTAGAAACTACTGAGCTTAAATTGGTTTCCTCTAATTCATTTTCCGCTTTAAGATTTAAAGAATATTCAATGTTTGTTGTATGAAGTTCTAAAACTGGAGCAGCTTTAAACTGCTCTAAATAGTCATGCATTTCTTCAATGCTTAGTTCATTTTCATTCATATAGTTGATGGCTTTAGAAAACCATTTTGCAGGTTTAAAACCTAAAGCAATTAGAGTGTCGCCGTTTATTTTGTGAGTGGTCATTTCCTTTTTGTTTTTAATTACTCTGCAAATATTAACGGCTACTACGCAATCTATTTGCGTAGTTAAAATATATTTCTACTTTTACTCCTATGGCTCAAAATAAAAATGCGCTAATCCGCTATAAAACAATAGATAAGTGCTTGCAAAATTATTATCGAAGATGGACACTGGACGACTTAATTGAAGCCTGTTCAGAAGCACTATACGAGTATGAGGGCCGAGCTGTTCACGTAAGCAAAAGAAGTATTCAATTGGATATTCAATTAATGCGCAGTGATAAACTGGGTTATAATGCACCCATAGTAGTCTACGATAAAAAGTTTTATAAGTATGAAGACGAAGGTTATTCGATCACTAATATTCCCTTAACTGAAAATGATATGCAGGTTTTAGGGGAGACTGTAGAAATGCTTAAGCAGTTCAAAGATTTCTCCCTATTTTCCGAACTGACAGGTATCATTCAAAGGTTGGAAGATAAAGTGTACTCAGAGAAAACTCATAAATCGGCGGTAATTCACCTTGATAAGAATGAAAACTTGAAAGGTTTGGACTATCTCGATTTTTTATACCAGGCCATTTTAAAAAATATTTGCTTGGATATAGAGTATAGGTCTTTCCGAGCCCGAGCTTCCTCTTCTTACAACTTTCACCCCTACATTTTAAAGGAGTTTAATAATCGCTGGTTTTTGGTGGGAAGGCAAAATGGGCAGAAGCAAATTTTAACACTCGCTCTTGATCGCATCTTAAAACTAGATTTTAACCTAAATCTTCAGTATGATCAGGAAGGTTTTGATGGGGAAACTTACTATCGGAATACAATTGGAGTAACAGTGTTAAACGAAAACTTATTGACCGAGACACTTTTAAAAATTGATCGCAGTAATGCTCCCTATGTCCTTACAAAACCTTTTCATTCTTCACAAAAGCTAGTTGACCAGTTGGATGATGGTAGCATCGTGATTTCATTGCTAGTTCATCATAATTTTGAGTTCGAGAGATTGATACTGGGCTTTGGCGATTCCCTAGAAGTTCTTGAGCCCAAACAATTGCGCATAAGAATAAAGAGGAAGCTGAAAAAGGCTATTAAGAATTATGAACCGAGCCTAGAAAAGGAATAAGAGGAGCCAATACGTCCAACAAAAAAGGCTGCCTTTTCAGACAGCCTTTTCTTTCTATATTTTCTCTTTTCTTACAAAGTCGTACTTACCGAGTTGATATACTCAAACTTAGAAGTTTCTTTGTTCAAAGCCCAAATTACGGTTATAAAAGTTGGAGTGAAGTTAAAGCCCGGGGCATAAGCACCCTCAATTTCACTGTCGGGCTTAAGGATAAAATGCTTGATAGGGGTGGTCTCTGTACCAATAATATCATTTTCACTAAAAGCAGCACCAAAGGGAGTATATTCTCCAATATTAACCCCCCAAGCAAAGTCTGGGTTAGCGCTAGCGCTTAAAATCATCGGGTGTCTAAAGGGTCTATCTTTTCTAAATAAGGTGCTTGTACTATCTGCATTTTTAATATCGGCTGCCCAATAACTAACGCTATCAACATTTTTAATGAATCCAGAAACTGCAGTCACTTGTAAGTTTGCACCTATGGCCTGATAGTTAGCTGCAACCATGGAACTGGCTAAGTAAGTCTCGATATAAAAACTACCACCGGTACTATCTCTCCAAAACTTAACTTTACTATCAATTACCCATGCGGTATCGTTACTGCTCACAACGTGATTAACTGTTGCCACAGGACGGCGACCCAACTCTTTTTCGATACTTGTAGCAGCAGTCGCTAAGTCTAAAGGTCCTTCATTTAAATACCAGCTAGGAGCGGGCTCTAAGGGCTGATTTAAGCTGATGCTATCCGTTAGAGCATTATATAGCGGACTACTTTGATCTCCTACTACTGAAAAGTAATTTACTTCTCCTGGATAAAGGTTCTGTATGTTCGCACGAAAAATATCAAACGTAAAGCCGGTTGCAGGCACGTAAGAAGCTATAACTAAAGCATTTTTCGTTTCGGGTAAAGCAAGGCTGTCAGTGGCATAACCAATAGGACTTGGCGGGGTTTCTTCTTCACATGCTACGAAAAACATGGAGGCAGCAAGTAATACTAAGATTTTCTTCATTGGTAAAAATTTCACGTCAAAAGTAATTATTAAATAGGGAGTTTCATCCTTAGCTTTAATTCTTATTAAAAAAAGGACTAACAATTACCGTCTTAAGTTAAAGCGTCGAAAATGGCTAAAAGGTTGGCTGCTTAAACATTAATTTAAGCCTAAGTCAATAAAAATGGGTAAATGATCACTAAACCCCTCATTATAACGCATTCCTAAATAGGTTCGATAAGGTTGCATTCCTGGATATCGCTTATCTTCTTCAAGTAAAAATGGTGCTCTAAAGCAGCCAAATTCGCCCACTTTATCAACTAATCCTTGGCTAACAATAAGCTGATCGAGATAGGCCCATTGACCTTTATAACGATGCGATCCTTCGGCCGCATCTAGTGAAAGCATTAAATTCTTCAAGTCGGAACTTTCTCCTAACTCTTTGCCTGCTCTTAATATTTCGCTCACACTTATATTTGTAGGCTCATCGTTTAAGTCGCCCATTATTAAAATATTCGACCGACCATGTGCTTGTAAGGAGTCGACCTTTTCGCGCACCAATTTAGCGGCGGCTATGCGTTTGTATTCAGAAGCTTCTTGACCGCCGTAGCGACTGGGCCAGTGACAAATAAAAACATCGATGCTATCTCCGCCAAGGCTTAGAAATTGACTAAATAACACATCGCGACTACGGAAGCTACTGTCAGAAGGAATTAGTAGCGGAAACGCCTGAGAGTAAACTAGTTGCAACTGATCTTTATCGTAAATAAGTCCAACATCAATGCCACGTCGGTCGGGCGAGTTATAATGAACAAACTGATAATTGTATTTAGCAAAGACTTCTGTTTTAATCAAATCCGCTAAAACCATCTCGTTTTCTAATTCAGCCATTCCCAGCAATGCCGGCACCCTATCAGTACTCATCGCCAAGCAAACCTTGGCCGTTTTATTGAGCTTATCGTAATAGCGGTAAAAAGACCAGCCTTTAATACCTTCGGGCGTAAACTCTTCGTCATTTACCAAGCTGTCATCAGTTGGGTGAAAGAGGTTTTCTACATTATAAAAGGCAAAGCGATAGCTTTCTTGGGCATTAAGGATTAAGCTAAATAAGGCCAAGGCCACAATCAAATAGTTTTTTTTCATCGTTCAAATTTTGCGATAAATATTATGTTCCAAAGAAACAGAGGAGAAGGAGTAATTGGAGTTTTGCAGCCTTAAAATAGATTCCTTTTCACCTAAGGCTAAAAACGCTTTTTCCTTCATATGTTGCCCTAAATTATTGATTAAATGATGTTGCTCATCGTACTGAAAATAAATCAGCACATTCTTACAAATTATAAGGTCAAAACGTTCATTCAGTTGGCTGTGACAAATGTCGAAGGTTTTAAATTTCACATTTTTTAACAGACTTTCTTCCAAATAGGCATAAGCCCCTGCGCCTAAAAAATAATAGTCAAGCTCTCTGAAACCGCCTGCTCTTAGATAGTTTTCATTGCCAAAAGGCAAATCACTTTTTAATAATGCTGGTTTGTTGGCCTTATCTAACACCCTAGTGCTGATATCCGTCGCTACAATTTTACTACGATCTAACATTCCATTCTCACTTAAAATAATGCATAAAGTAGCCAACTCTTCGCCACTACTAGTGCCAACCAATAATATTTTTATTTCTTCCGTCTTTCTAAAAAATGGAAGAACGCTGGTTTTAAGTTCTTTAAGACTTTCAGGTTCTCTGAAAACCTCGGTAACATTAACGGTAAACTCGCCAATAAAATTCTGAAATGATAGCAGGTTATTTTGCAAAGAGTATTGCAGTTCTACTAATGAGTCTAAGCGCAAGCTTTTAATAGTTTTTTGCAGGCGCCTTTCGGCGGATGCGCTATTATACCATTTTAATTTAAACTGAAATTCACTTTCTACAAAATCAAGAAAGGGTTTTAGCTCGGAGGCCGAGAATAAGGAGTTAGTATTTCTCTTAATGTCTTTACCTTGCGCCGGCATTATCAAGATTTAGTTTATGCAAAAATGCCTTTTATTCTTGGTCCTAAGTTATCTTCTGTTGGGCACTTATCAACCTGTTTACGGGCAAAACTTCTTAAGTTTAAGTGGCGACTTAGTGGAGGATTCTTGGCACAATGCTGGACGATGGTTTAAAAAACCAACGCAAATTAAGAAACCAGCCTTAATCGGCTTTGGTGCCTTGGCCGTCGTGTCAGGCACCATGGTTTGGGATCAACAAATTCAACCGCAAATTGCCCAGGGAAACCCAGGACAGTCCTCTGTTTTCTCTCAACTAAGCGAGCCATTTGGCAATCCTTTAAAAATGGGGATTCTCGCATTGGGCACCTACTACACCGCAGGCTTACTGAAAAACGAAAGTCTTACTGGCGCTTCTTCGGCGGCTTTGCAAGGCATGTTAACAGCGGGAGTGGCTGCCATGGCGATAAAATTGTTAGTACACCGTGTTCGTCCCGAAGAGCAAATTCTATTCGACCCTTATAAGTTTAAAGGTCCATCCATGGCAGGTGATAATCTTTCTTTTCCATCGGGGCACAGTACCATTGCTTTTGCCTTGGCGGCATCGCTATCTAGCTATTATGAAAACGATTGGCGACTGGCCGTCCCGCTTTACTTTATAGCTGGAATTACTGCTTACCAAAGAGTTTACGATTTCAAGCATTGGCCCAGTGATGTTGTGGCTGGCGCTCTTTTAGGTACGTGGATAGGAAGTAAAATAGGGTCATGGCAGCGTGAAAGGAAGAGCCCTATCCGGCTTGGTGTTGTGTCAAATCATTGGGGTGGCAGCAGTCTCAACTTTAGCTTTAAACTCGACTAATTACTAGTCTTCTTAATCAAAAAAGCGCGCGGCTTGCCCGCTAAAACGGTATTTATAATATAAGAGCCGAGGCCCAAGTTTTTGGTGTCAATTATCATTTTATCTTCTTCAATTCTGCAATCTTGAGATTTACCTTTGAGCAATAGTTCTCCCCCTTGATTGTAAATTTCAAAATAGAGTTGTCCTTGTAAATTGGTATCGGGTACCACTAATTCAATCTGGCTGCTAAATTGTTTATTTTCAAGAGTTAATGATTCGTGAATTAGGGCTGTGTCGCTTTTCGGACTCACAGGAATATTGGCCTTATTGAACTTCGCTGGGCGGGTTGTTACTCTTTCTTCACCGATGTAAAACTTATTATTGAGTATGCAAATTGCTTCTCGTTGGCCGAAGCTGCCCATATAAAACTCTTCTGCTTTTATAATGCTTTCGTCTTGATTAAAGTAATCGCGTACCCTCCATATTTTGTCATAACCCAGAAGGTATAAGTCGGGGTTATGATCTCCATTAAGGCAAGCACCACTTATCCAATAGGCGGGCATTAAACCTTGTCCAGTGAAAATCTGGCCTTTTTTGTGCGCTTTATAGCTTCCTGCAGATCGGCTCAGACTATAGCAATTACTCAAGCCATCGAAAGGCTTTGTACGGTTTTTAGTGAAAAGGTAGAGTGAATCTTGATGCACTACCATCGCTTCTAAATCGAAATATTTGGCCGTATCGGCAGGAGGGAAGCCGTGCTGATCGGGAAAGCTGAAGTTGATTTCTCCTTTAAATGCCCATAAATCTTCACTTAAAAGACGAGAAATATCTACAATATAAATTTTAAGATTGGTCCTTTTATTGGCATTATTGCCAAAGTCGCCAATATATAATAAGCCATCCGCGTAAGCGATACTTTCCCAATCATGATTGCTGAAACCTAGGAATACAGTGTGGTGTATGATATTCCCTAAACTGTCCAAAACAAAAATTTCGGGATCATTGCCGCTGTCATTTATCGAGGCGATGGCATTTTCACCAATCACCGCAAACCCGCTACACTCGGGTAATTCAGTGGGCATCAAACCAATTTCTTGGAGATTTATACTTTGGCCATAACTGCCTAGTGAAATCAGGAAGAAATAAAGCCGGACGAAAAAGTATTTTATAGTGCTCATAATTTTAGTAAACAGCCGTCGCCATAACTTAGAAAACGGAAATTATTAGATAAAGCGTAGTGGTATATTTTTTGCCAATCGTCGCCTACAATAGAGGCGATGAGTAGCATTAGGGTGCTTTTCGGTTGATGGAAATTGGTAATCAGTCCACGAATAATTCCGTGCTGGTACCCTGGCGCTATAATTATCTGAGTCTTTATAGAAAGCCAATCTAATCTATTAGTAGCGAGGAGATCTAAACAAGCTTCAAAAGCGGCAATCGCCTCTAATCGTGGGGTTTCGCCTTTAAAAGCAATCCATTGCGGAATACAAATTTCATTAACATCCCTTAACTGCTTTGCCTGCGCCAAACAGCCCAGCCAATACATACTTTCTAGCGCACGTAAGGAAGTTGTTCCCACTGAAATTACCGCTCGGCCCTTTTTAAGGTTTCCCAAGATGCCTCTAATAAAGCTTGCTTCTACCAATACTTCTTCCGCATGCATTTCATGCTCCGTTACAGAAGTGCTAACTGGTTTAAAAGTGCCCGCTCCAACGTGTAAGGTTAAAAAGTCGCGGGCAATTCCTTTATTCTCTAGTTTCTTAAAAATGACATCATTAAAATGCAAACCGGCCGTTGGAGCTGCTACTGAGCCAGCACGATTGGCATAAACCGTTTGATAGGTTTTCTTGTCTTGTTCTTCCGCCTTCCTTTTAATATAGGGGGGAAGCGGTGTTTTTCCCGCTATGTCCAAAATTTCTGCAAAGCTCATATCTGCTTGCCAGCTGAAGCGCACTAGAAAGCTGTCTTCCGTGCGACTGATCTTTTCGGCTTTTAAAATTAAGCCATCCAATTCAATGTTTAAAGGACCACTTTTCCATTTACGAGCACCTCCAATTAGGCAATTGTACTCCAAACTTCCCTTCTGGGCTAAGGCTTGTTCAATTGCTTTATTATGAGCAGGTTCTAAACAGAAAATCTCGATAATTGTACTTTCGTTTTTGGGGAAAAGTAATCGAGCTTGCACTACTTTGGTCTCGTTAAAAACTAAAAGCGAATCTGGACTTAGATATTCATCAATATTTAGGTACTTATCTTCTTTAATTTCCTGATTATCAAAAACTAAAAGTTTGGATTCGCCGCGCTCAGCTGGGTATAGGGCAATCGTTTCATCCAGTAGGGAATAATCGTATTGCTGAATATCTAAATTGGGAATAGACAAGGCTCTGAAATTTTAGCAAAGAAACAAAGAAGCGCCTCAAATTGGAATGCTTAGACATCCTTTTTAAGCGCCAATAGCTTATTAGCTTAATTTAATTCTCATTTTTGCTGCTGTGAAAAAGGTAATCATCAGTGTAAGCAACGACTTAGCGACCGATCAAAGGGTGCAGCGGCATATTTCCGTACTTTTAAAAAAAGGCTATCAAGTCCATTTTATCGGTCGAAAACTGCCTACTAGTATGGATTTTAAGCCAAGCGACTATGAAGTAAAGCGTTTTAAACTCTGGTTTGAGAAGGGATTCCTTTTCTACGCTAATTTGAATTTAAGGCTCTTTTCTTATCTCCTTTTTAATAAGGCTGATCTTTATTTTAGCAACGATTTGGACACGCTTCTTCCTAATTACTTGGTGGCAAAACTGTACGGTAGGCCACTAATTTACGATAGTCACGAGTACTTTACTGGCGTTCCCGAAATTCAAAATCGAAAATTGGTAAAGCAGGTGTGGACCAAAATAGAAGCAGCCATTTTCCCCAAACTGAAGCATGTGATCACTGTAAACGAAAGCATCGCTGACTTGTACCAGCGCGATTATGGCATTCGTCCTAAGGTTATTCGCAATGTGGCATCAAAGGTTTTACCCGAAATTAAATTATCACGCAGCGCACTTAAGCTTCCGCAAGATGCCTATTTAATCATAAATCAGGGTTCTGGAATTAATGTCGATCGGGGAATGGAAGAGATGTTAGAGGCTTTAAAACTATTACCACCAAACTACCATTTTATGCTGGTAGGGAAAGGTGATGTTTTAGAATATTTAAAGCAAAAAGCCCGCGAAGATTCACTGCAAGATCGGGTGCACTTTATCCCTTCTCAACCTTATTTGAAAATGCTTCAATATACCCTTAATGCCGACCTGGGAATTAGTCTCGACAAGGATACTAATATCAATTATCGCTTTAGTTTGCCTAATAAAGTTTTTGATTATATGAAATGCGGTATTCCTTTGTTAGTAAGCGATTTAAAAGAAACCAGTGCGTTAGTTTTGCAATACAATATTGGTAAAGTCACTGAGGTAGATGCGCAACAAATAGCTGCAGCGGTTTTGGAATTATCAGGCACGGAAAAGCAAGTATTTCAGGCCAATCTAGCGCAAGCGGCCGCTGAAAATAATTACGAGAAAGAATCGAAAATTTTAGAAGAATTACTGAGACAGCTTTAGTTTTAATAAGTAGTTCAAACGGTATAAATCGAAGTAGCGAAGATTGGGCTTGGCACTTAAAAGGTTCTGTAGAATTAACTTTCTAAAAGTACGATAGAGAGCGCGAAAGATAGGGCTGAAACCGCTACGCTCAATATTAAGAGCAAGCTGTAAGATTTTAATATCCTTAGCTAAGTGGGGCTGCTTTCGATAAACGATTTTTAGGTTTTCTAGCGCTTCTTTACTTTTTTCCAAGTAATCGATATTTCTATCGTCCGCTTCAATTAAAATGGGATTATCAATATGTAAAAGAGGAATTTTCAAATCTCGTAGGCTAAAACCGAAGAGAGTGTCTTCGTGTCCATAACCTTTAATTTCTTCATCAAATTTTAATTGCATGAAAATGGAGCGCTCACAAAAAAATGCGCCCGTCATAAAGGAGGAGTACGGATTTTCTAGACGTTTTTCAAGACTAAGGGTTTCGCGCTGCTTTGCGTAGTACCAACGTAATTCACAACCAGACTGTAAAGGACCTAGTTCTATCCCTCCAATTAAAACAGTATTATTTTGACCTAGTGACCAAAAAGATCGCAGGAAATCAGCTTTGTTAACATATACATCTGCATCCAAGCTGAGAAAAAACTGGCCTTTAGCTTCTGAGGCTAAAAGGTTACGCATCTTGGCACGACCAATATTATGCGGTAAAACAAGGTAGCGAACATTCGATAATTTGGCGAAAAACTGTTGATTTACTTCAGATACCTCTGGACTAGAAGCATCGTCAATAATAAGGATTTCGTATTCTACCTTTAAATCCTCCGCTTGTTTTAGTAAGCTTTGCACCAAGGCATAAGGCTGTTGCTGATAGAGGGGAAGGCAGATACTTAAATCCACAATTTACAGGGTGTTTTGTACCGTACTGAAAACCTTGCCCTTACTGCATTTTAGCGTTTCGTGTGGAAATTTTAAAATCAAAGAATAGTCGTGTGTAGCCATTAATAAAGCGCGACCACTATTCGAGATTTCCTCTAGTAAAATCATAATTTCTTCACTGGTAGATGGGTCTAGATTCCCGGTCGGCTCATCGGCTAAAATCAATTGCGGATCATTTAGTAATGCACGCGCAATAGCAATGCGCTGCTGCTCACCGCCCGAAAGCTGAAAGGGCATTTTCGCGCTTAAAGACTCCATGTTTACCTTAGTTAAAACCTCTTCGATTTTATTTTTAATATCCGTTTTTGATTTCCAGCCCGTGGCTTGTAGAACAAATTTGAGGTTATCAAATACCGAACGATCGGTTAAAAGTTGGAAATCTTGAAACACAATCCCCAGTTTACGTCGTAGTTCCGGAATTTGCTTTTCTTTTAAATCGACCAAGTTTATGCCGCAAACGTGACCGCTACCGCTACTTAGGGGTAAATCTCCGTAAAGGGTTTTTAGCAGGCTAGACTTGCCACTGCCGGTGGAACCGATAAGATATTGGAAGTCACCTTTTTTGATCAAAAGCTCAACCTCGTCTAAAATCACAGTATCTCCTTGTTTTATACAGGCTTGGTTTAGTCTAAGTATCGCTTCCTTGCTCATAATTTCAAATATCCTACAAATTTAATTTTCGCCGCTTAGCTAGCGCTAAATAAGCTCAATAATAATTAACATCAAACGTTTAAAACTTCTCAAGTAATCTAAATAGAAGCCTATAAATACTGCTACTTTTAAAATGACAAAAATAATAATGTAGCATGCTAAATATCAGGACTTTATTTCTTGGTGGTATCTTGGTATTCATCCAAATGAATGCGGTTTACGCTCAAGTGCATTCGTCTCAGAAGCCAAATGAAGCCTCTTACGATGAAGCGTTTCAGCTTTATGAGAAGGAGCAGTTTGGAAATGCCCAAGAAATTTGGGATGCTTTAATTCGCGAGGGTTCTCTTAATAAGGAGAAGATAGTGCAGGCCCGATATTTCGCTACCATGTGCGCTATAAAGCTTTATCACGGCGACATTGCCGAGCGAATTGAGGAGTTTGCCCGATTGCATGAAACCAATCCTCTTCGCAATAAGCTTTATCTCAGTTACAGTCACAACCTATTCAGTTTACGCCGCTACACCCAAGCCATCGAGTATTACGAAAAAGTGGATGCCTATGGTTTAAATAAAGAGCAAGCGGCAGAATTTCGCTTTAAATATGCATACTCCTTAATGATTGCTGAAGAGTATGATAAAGCCAAAGATCTCTTTTTCAAGATTAAAGATGATGAATCGGCTTTTTCTAATTCGGGTCGCTACTATTACGCGCACCTTTTATACGTAGACAGTAGTTACTCCGAGGCTTTGCGTAACTTTTTACCGCTGCAGGAAGACCCCAATTTCGGTCCTTTAGTACCTTATTATTTAGCCCATATTTATTATCAATTAGAGAACTACGACAAGTTAGTTGAAGTGGGCGAGGAGCTTATTGAAAATGCTACCGCCTCTAGAGCGCCTGAAATAGCTAAGCTTTTAGCAGATGCCTTTTACAGCAAAAAAGATTATCAAAATACCATTAAGTATTTAGAAATTTTTAAGGCCAAGGGTGGCAGCCTGCGGCTAGATGACCATTATCAATTTGGCTTTTCTCTCTACCAAGAAAAACGTTTTGCTGAAGCGATTACCGAGTTTAATAAAATTTCGGCTGGTCCTGATAAATTGCGCCAAAATTCCTATTTCCATTTAGCCGACTGTTATTTAAAGGTGGCCAATAAAAACCAAGCGCTGATCGCATTTAGAGCGGCATCGGAGATTAAGGAGAATCCCGAAATAACCGAAATGGCTGCTTATAATTATGCTATTATTTCCTACGAATTGGCCAGTCCTTTTACTGACGCCATAAGTACTTTCAATGACTTTTTAAATGAGTACCCCAATACGGACAAGCAGACAAAAATTCAGGAATACCTAGCCAATATTTACATTACTACTAAAGATTACGATAAGGCTATGAAAGCGATTAAGGCCGCGGGTATAAACTCGCCCAACATGCGTGCAGCCTATCAAAAAGTGGCGTTTTATCGGGCCACAGAAATGTTTAACGCCCTACAGTTTGAAGGCGCATTGGCAAAATATGAGGAGATGCAAAAGTACCCCGAAGATCAGGCTTTAGCCAATTTAGGGAATTACTGGATGGGGGAATGTCATTACCGTCTCTTGAAATTTGCAGAAGCCAAAGAGAAATTCCTAGAATTCCGCAAAGGTTTTGGCGCTTCCATCCAAAAGGTTCACAATAGATCCTATTATAATAGCGCCTACAGTAATTTCAAGCTTTTTGAATTTGAAGAAGCGATTTTAGATTTTAAGAAATATGTGAAATTCAGCCCCGTAGATGATATCCGTTATCCTGATGCACTTTTGCGCATTGGTGATAGTTATTTATTGCAAGCCAAATACTTAGACGCCGCCGATTATTACGGAAAAGCGATTGCTAATAATAGTGTGGAAGCCGATTATGCGCATTTTCAACGCAGTGAATGTTTTGGGCTTTTACTGAAATACGATGAGCAAATTAAAGAGTTTAATAAACTTATTTATACCTATCCTAACAGTGCCTACAGTGAGAAGTCGCAACTGGAAATTGCCAAGACTTATTTGCTACAAGATAAATATCAGGAAACCCTACAAGCGCTAAGCAACTTCAAAGCGAAGTATCCTGAAAGTAATAGAATTAGTGAGGTGGAACTGAAGACTGGTTTGGTGTACAGTAATATGGATGAGTACGATAAGGCAATTGGTTCTTTTAAAGATGTAGTTAACGACTATCCTGGAACGCCCGAGTCTATCGAAGCTATTCGCTTAGCGGAAATCGTTTACAAACGCGCTCATCGCATCAATGAATACCTTGATTGGGTGGCTAACATATCCTTTGTGGATTTCAAAGAATCTACCTTAGATTCAACTGCTTACGATGCTGCCTTTGATGTTTATGCCGCCGGCGATTGTGTGCAAACCTTAGAAGCAATGGATGCTTATATAAGCCGTTTCCCCTTGGGTTTATTTAAAGTTTCCGCCAATTATTATGCCGCCCAATGTGCTGAGAAGTTAGAACTTTTCTCGCGTGCCGCAGAGTATTATGAAGAGTTGGTACAAATGCCTTCTAATCCCTACCGCAAGCCTGCATTGCGTTTTACCGCCGAGAACGCTTATATCGATAGCAATTATGCCCTAGCGCGTAACCGCTTCGACGAATGGTTGGCCATGGAAACGAATGAAGGACAAATCAATTTGGCTTTAGCTGGACTAATGCGCTGCGCTGAAAAACTTGGCGATAGAACGGCGTTAATTACTTACGCTGAGCAAATTGAGCAAAAGCAAAGTATCGACAAGGACTTAAGAGAAGAGGCCCAATTAAATCTCGCAAGGTCCTTCTATGCCAGTGAGAAATGGAATAAATCAGCCACTTATTATGGCATTATTAGAGAAAAGAGCAGTGGCAACAGAAAAGCAGAAGCCTTTTATTTTGAAGCGCTTCTATTGCAAAAGGCGGCTCAATACGATAGCAGTAATGCACATATAAACAAGATGATTGAGGCCTTGCCCTCTTATAAGGAGTGGAAAATGCGTTCGCTATTAGTTATGGCGCGCAACTTCTGGAAACTAGATGATATTTTTCAAGCACAATACGTAATCGATTTCATTATTGATAGTAAGTTTTCGGAGGACTTAAGCAGTAAGGCCGCAGATTTAAAAGCGGAAATTAACCTAGCAGAAGCGCGCGCTTTAAAGGAAAAGGAAAAGCTTCTCGAATCACAAGCATCGCCAATTAGCTTGGATCCTGAAAGTGGTCTGCAAATAATTGATATTCCCGAAGAACAAGAGCCTTTAGAAGAACCTGAATTAATAAAACGATAAGCGCATGAAAGTTAAATTAACGCTAGCATTAGCCTTAGTTTTGAGTGGCCTTTACGCTCAAGAAAAAGATCCATTAGGTCAGGTGGTGGTTTCGGTAACCGATAAGTACCGTGCGCAGATTAAAGATGCCCGTAAAATACTGGAAAACCCCAGTTACAGTGATAGTACCACCGAAAAGTTACCGGTAAGCTATTCGCTAAAAAGTTTTGCACTTCCTGTGCGCATACAGCCAGAAGTTTTAAAACCTGCACGGGTGGTGAAAACAGAGGTGCCAGAGTTGTATAAAGGCTATGTGAAATTAGGCTACGGTCTCTATAATACCGCTTTGGTAGACGCTTATTATAACAGCGGACGATCCTCGCAATACAGCTATGGATTTGCTGCTAAGCATTTTTCTACGCAAAGTGGAGTAGCGGATATTCGTTACGATGAAAATGCCATGGCTAGAAATCACCTAGGTGGTTTCTTTAATCGCTATTACAAAGATTTTACTTGGCATGTTGCCGCCAATGTTAATTTAGATAAATACAGCTACTACGGGCAGCCTGAACTCGACTTTATTTCACCTGATAGTACCCTCAGCAATAGTCCTTACAATTGGTATCGCCGCTATCGTTTTGAGACCAATATTAAGGAGTCGAAAAAGAAGAATTTAGGACCAATGAGCGAGTTCGGTTTTGCCTATCAAAACTTTAATGATAACTATCGTTCCAATGAGAATGATATTTCCTTTCGCTCGCTGTGGGATATTCCTGCCAATGACCAAAATTTAAACTTAGAATTCAATGGTGCTTGGTTTCAAAATTCTTTTGATAGCATACCTCGCGGGCAGGATAGTTCTAACTATTTTGATCAGTCTTCTTTTCAGTTACAGGCCAAACCCTATATCAGCATTGAAAAGAAAGACTTTAGCTTTGATTTTGGTTTGAATCTATTTTTGGTAAATGCCAATGATTCGCGTTCAGAAGAAAGCAAAACAAATTTGTATTTCTTTCCTGAGATAATCTTTCGCTATAAGATTGTTCCCGAAATACTTTCTCTTAAATCGGGGGTAAAAGGTTCTCTTACTCGGAATACTTATGCCCAAACTACCACGGCCAACCCTTTTATCTTACCGGGGCAAACCAGCACGCCTACACGTGATTTAAACATATTCTTAGCACTAGATGGCATCTTAAGTAGCTCACTTTCCTTTAATGCTGAAACGGGTATTCGCAATTCGCGTAATCACCAATTCTTTATCCGAAACCCCTTTTTCTATACTAATGCCTCCCCCTATGGCTTAGAGGTGCTTTACGCAGATGTGGCCGCCCTATACGTAAAAGGTTCTCTTAATGGCAATTGGAACGATAAGGTTTTCGCCTCTGTAGGAGCCGAAGCGCGCAGCTATACCATGCAAAACGAACGTCCTTATCACTTGCCTTATTTTCTGGCTAATACTGATCTAAGCTATTTGTTTCGCAAAAAAATAAGACTTGGTTTTGGAATGGACATCGTTGGACCGCGTCAGGGTTTTGATCAAATCCAAAATCCAGAGGTTCCTTCCATTTTGAAAGGTTATGTGGATGCCAATTTAAACTTGGAATATATTTATAATTCACGCATCTCTGCCTTTATAAATCTGCAAAACCTCTTTAACAATCAGTACGATATATTTTTAGGATACCGCGCCCAAAGTATTAATGCGGTATTTGGATTTAACTATCGCTTCTAAAGCCAATCGATAATTATTTACAAAGTTTAGCTTTGCAGAAAAATAAAGCATTTGAAAGAATTTAAACGTCCCTTGCATATTCGCTGGAGTGATCTCGACCCAAATGGTCACGTGAGACATTCAGTGTATTATGACTTTGCGGCACAGCTTCGCACCGAACTTTTTGTTGCCAATGATATTAAAGTAGAGGAAATGGCTGAAATAGGCATTGGTCCAATTTTATTCGAAGAAAAGGCCACTTTCCGAAAAGAATTAAACTTTGGCGATGACCTACAAATGGTAGCAGCGGTAATCGGTTTGCGCAAAGACTATTCACGTTTTGCTTTTATCCATGAAATTTATAGAGGCGAAACCCTTTGTGCCACGGTAGAAGTTTTGGGAGCGTGGATTAACCTTCGCGAGCGTAAATTAGCAGTGCCTCCCGCCGAATTTATTGCTAAATTAGAGCACTTTCCGCTGCATGCAGATTTTCAGTGGATGCCTGAGAAACAAAAAGACAAATCTTAGAAAAGACCCAAATTATGAGTTTATTAAAAGGAAAAACCGCCTTAATAACTGGCGCTTCTAAAGGAATTGGTAAAGGAATTGCCGAGGTTTTTGTGCAAAACGGCTGTAACGTGGCCTTTACCTACCTCTCTTCGGTAGAGCAAGCAGAAGCGGTAGAAAATGAATTAAGTACCGCTGATGTAAAAGTGAAAGGTTATCGCTCTGATGCTTCTCATTTTGAAGCGGCTACCCAATTGGTTGAAGATGTTTTAAAGGATTTCGGTACTATAGATATCCTAATCAACAATGCGGGTATTACTAAAGATACTTTGTTAATGCGTATGTCCGAAGAGGATTTTGATCAAGTGATGACCATTAACTTAAAGTCTATTTTCAACCTAACCAAGGCGGTTCAGCGTACTATGCTTAAAGCGCGCAGTGGCTCTATTATTAATATGAGCTCGGTAGTAGGTATTAAAGGAAATGCTGGACAGTCTAATTATGCGGCTTCTAAAGCAGGTATTATTGGCTTTACAAAATCTATTGCTTTGGAATTGGGTTCGCGTAATATTCGCTGTAATGCTATCGCACCTGGTTTTATTGAAACTGAAATGACGGCAAAACTTGACGAAAAAACGGTGCAAGGCTGGCGTGATGCTATTCCCCTAAAACGCGGCGGTAGTCCTGAAGATGTGGCTAATGCTTGCTTGTTTTTAGCCAGCGATTTATCGACCTATATCAGCGGTCAAGTATTACAAGTTGATGGCGGAATGCTTACCTAATTAATTTATGCCTGAAGTAGTCTTTTCGTATTCGCCCTATTGGATAATTGCTATCGTACTACTAGCGGCAGGCCTTAGTTATGGCTATTATTTAAGAACTAATACATTTGAGAAAACGCAAAGATGGCTCTTGGCATCTTTGCGTTTTTTAGTTTTAGTATTATTGGGTTTTTTGTTTCTACAACCGCATTTTAATAGTGAAAGCTTTCGCGAGGAAAAACCGATTCTAGTATTCTTGGAGGATCAGTCTGCTTCTATTTTGGCGGTGGAAGATAGTATTAGCCATCAAAAGCGGCAAGCAGAAATGGTAAATATGCGTTCTTCATTGGATGATAAATTTACGGTCCGGACCTTTAATTTTGGGGCTAATCTTTCCGACACTTCCGTAGATGCGCAAGAAACCAACTTAGGTGCTGCACTGAAAGAATTATCGGGTAGATTTTATAAAGAGAATATTGCAGCTTTAGTCCTTAGTTCCGATGGTATCGTAAACCGTGGTTCTCGCCTATCTACCTTGAGTGAAAACAATTTGGCGCCTATTTATACCATTGCACTTGGCGATAGCAGCTCTAGACTCGATTTGGCAGTAAGCAAAATTCTGTATAATAAAAGTTTGCTGAAAGGTCGTAGTCAAAACGTTTCGGTAAACTTCAAAGCAGAAAACTACGCAGGTAATGATTTAAGCATCAAACTCTTAAACTCTAAAAACGAAGTTCTACACGAGCGAAGTTTTAAAGTGAATTCTGATAATTGGTTTGAAAAAGTAGTCTTTAAAATTGAAGGAGAGAAGGTAGGCTTACAACTCTATCGCATTGCAATTGCTCCCTTAAGTGAGGAGGAAAATACCACTAATAATCAGAAGAGTTTTAGCATTGAAGTTTTAGACGCGAAAGAGCGTATTGGCATCTTTGCCAGGAATACGCATCCCGACATCGCTGCCCTTACACGCGCCTTGTCGAAGGATGAGAACTATGAAATAAAGCTCTTACAAGATGACAATGCCAATCTAGACTCACTGGATCTAATTATCGCCTTGCAAAGTAGTAAAGCCTTGTTCAACCGCATCTACAACAGTACTAAAGCTTTATGGCTTATTGCCAGCCCCAATGATGATTTTAGCGATTGGAATTTTTGGCCAGAAATTAAGTCCTTCCGAGTAGAGGCAGAAGAGAGCTATGTTGAAATTAATCCTAATTTCTCTTTATTCCCCATCTACCAAAGTGAAACAAACTTGTGGGCAAAATTGCCGCCTTTAGATGGCTTTTACGGGCGTATCGAAGCTCCAAAGGGCTTTAGTACGCTGTTTTTTAAAAATATAGCTAATATTAGTACTTCTACGCCAGCCTTAACTTTAGGAGAAGAAAAGGGTAGGAGAATGGCGATTAGTTTAGGTCTAGGTTATTGGCGCTGGCGTATTTACGCTTATAAGCAGATGGGCGATTTTGAAAGCTTTGACGGTATAATACAGAAAATCGCAAAATACCTTTTGAGTCAGGCTAAAAATGAAGGATTAAAAATAGAGGTACCGCGCGAAAATTTAGCGAATACACCTATAAATTGGCGCGCTTCTTTTTTCGATGCTAGTGGTAATTTGGTAAACGATGCAGAGCTAAAATTGCAGTTGCAGGCCGAAAATGGCAGCGAATACAACTACGTTTTCCAAAAAAGACTAAAAGATTATGCTTTAAACACCAAAGGCTTGACCGAGGGTAAATACCATTACCGGGCAAATCTTGGCAGAGAAGATAAAGAATATCAACAGGAGGGAGATTTAATTATTCAGCTAAATCGCTTGGAATTGCAGAATTTAAAGGCCGATCCCGCCTTATTACGCAATATTAGCCAAAGCAGTGCAGGGAAGTTTTATCAGCAAAATGAGATTACCATTCTTGCAGAAGATCTTTCCAATTTAGAAGCGGCTACTTTAAGTTATCCGGTGCTTAATACTAGCTCAATTTTTAGCACGTGGCAATTGTTCTTCGTAGCTTTGGGACTCTTGGGGTTAGAATGGCTCTTAAGAAAATTATGGGGTAAAATTTAATATAATAAAACATTATGAATCAAAGAAGTACGATAGTAATAATAGTTAGTTTCATTGCCTTCCTTGCCTTGATCCTAACTTGGAATTCCATCACCTTTACCATAAACTCGGGTGAAAGAGCAGTTATTTTTAGAAAGTTTCAAGGAGGTATTGCCTTAGACAAAGTTTACAATCAAGGATTCCATATCAAATGGCCTTGGGATGACATCTTCGTTTACGACGTGAAAAAGAAAGAAGCAGTAAGCAGTATGGAGGTTTTGTCAAAAAATGGACTAACCATTAAGGCGGAACTATCCTATCGCTATTTTCCTAGCGCAGAGAAAATTGCCTATTTGCACAACGAAATTGGTATTAATTACCACGACAAAATCATTATGCCCGAAATCCGTTCGGCTACGAGAGAGGTAATTGGTAAGTATTTACCAGAAGAGTTATACTCAACTAAGAGAGAAGATATTCAGGATGAGATTTTCCAACGTACTGCCAAAGCGCTAGCGGATAACTACCTACAGCTAGATGCGGTTTTAATTAGAGAGGTAACCTTGCCATTAAAGCTAAAAGCTGCCATCGAGCGTAAGCTAGAGCAAGAACAATCTAGTTTGGAGTACGAGTTTAAATTACAACAAGCTAAAAAAGAAGCGCAACGTCAGCGTATTGAAGCGGAGGGAAAATCGAATGCGAATGATATCATCAATAAATCGCTTACCGATAAAATTTTAAAAGAAAAAGGTATTGAAGCTACCTTAAAACTTGCAGAATCTCCTAACGCTAAGGTGGTAGTAATAGGTTCAGCGAAAGATGGCTTACCTATTATTTTAGGAAATCAATAAGAGAATATATGTCTGAAGAGATTAGAAACTTAGAGCCCAAAGCAATTTGGTCAAACTTTGCTAATTTAAACGCGGTTCCTCGCCCTTCAAAAAAGGAAGAGAAAGTACGGGCCTTTATTATTGCCTTTGCCGAAAGTCACGGTTTAAGCTATAAGCAGGATGAAATCGGTAATATTTTAATCGATAAGCCAGCCACGCCAGGTATGGAAAATCGCCGTAAGGTTATTTTACAATCGCATTTAGATATGGTTTGCCAGAAAAATGCGGACGTTGATTTCGATTTCGAAACCCAAGGAATTGATATGTATATCGATGGCGATTGGGTGAAGGCAAAAGGAACTACCCTTGGCGCCGACAATGGCATCGGGGTGGCCACGGCTTTAGCAACTTTGGCATCTACAGAAGTGGCCCATCCACCTTTAGAGGCATTATTTACTACGGATGAAGAAGCGGGAATGACTGGCGCGCATCACTTACAACCCAACTTCTTAACAGGAGAGATTTTAATGAATCTCGATACCGAAGATGACGATGAATTGAGTATCGGCTGTGCCGGTGGTATTGACCTGGATCTTACTTGGGAATACGAAGAAGTTTCTCCAGCAGAAGCTTCCCGGGTTTTAGATGTGATGGTAAGCGGTTTAAGCGGCGGCCATTCAGGCATGGATATTATTCTTGGTCGTGGTAACGCTAATAAAATCCTTACGCGCTTTTTAATGGCGGTAAATGGTATTGAAGGTTTAAGCATTAGCACTTTTAATGGTGGCGGTTTACGCAACGCGATTCCACGAGAAGCAAAGGCAACTTTACTGATCCCTGCCAACGAATTTGACAGTGTTCAAACCTTATTGTGGGATTATGAAAAGATAATCAAAAGTGAGTTTGCGACGACCGATCCAAATTTTAAACTGACCTTGACTGAAGCCGATTCAATTCCAACAATGGTAATGTCTCAAAAGTCCTATAATCAGTTTATATGGGCGATGCAAGGCACGCATGACGGTATCCAAAGAATGAGTCCTGATGTGCCCGATTTAGTGGAAACGTCCAATAATCTCGCTAAGGTTGTTCTCGCCAATGGAACCCTTAGTCTTTGCTCTTTGCAGAGAAGCGATCGGGAAGGGGCTAAGCTAAATATGGCGAATACTGTTGCTGGTCCTTGGGAGCTTATAGGTGCCGATGTGCAGTTTAGTGGTTCCTATCCTGGGTGGAAGCTTGACCCCAATGCACCGATGTTAGGAATGATGAAAGATTTATACGAGGAGCTTTTTAATGAAAGCCCCCGAATACTTGCTTGTCATGCTGGCTTGGAATGCGGTTTATTAGGACAACATTATCCAGAAATTGAGATGATTTCCTTTGGTCCCACCATCCGAGATCCGCACTCTCCCGACGAGAAAGTTAATATTGCGTCAGTAGGTAAGTTTTGGCATTACTTCCAAGAAGCCCTAAAACGCATTCCCGTGAAATCGTAAATATACACACCTCACCTCTCAAAAAAGCGATTTTATAATGAATACGGAAAGTTTGAAACTGATTGAATGCCCTCGTGATGCAATGCAGGGTATTCATCAGTTCATTCCCACAGATCAGAAAGTTTTGTACTTGCAATCTTTACTAAAGGTTGGCTTTGATACTCTTGATTTTGGAAGTTATGTATCGGCACCAGCCATACCCCAATTAAGAGATACCGACGAAGTATTAGACCGTTTGGATTTATCGGAAACGAATACCAAATTACTAGCCATTATTGCCAATCGGCAAGGGGCAGAAATGGCGGCAAAGCGGCCCGAGATAAGCTATTTGGGATACCCTTTTTCGGTTTCGGAGATTTTTCAAAAGCGTAATACCAATAAAACCATAGCCGAAAGTATTGAGCTGGTGAAAGAGCTGCTTGAAATTTGTAATACGAATGATAAGCAACTGGTGGTTTATATTTCCATGGGGTTTGGTAATCCTTACGGAGAAGAGTGGAGCTTAGAACTGGTGGAGCAATATTGTGAGCAAATGATAAATTTGGGGGTGAAGATTTTATCGCTCTCTGATACTATCGGTACCTCCAATCCCGCTAACATTACGCATTTATTCTCGGGTTTAATTAATACCTTTCCAAATGTTGAGTTCGGTGCGCACTTACACACCACACCCGACACCTGGCATGAAAAAGTAAAAGCCGCATACGATGCAGGCTGTAGACGTTTCGACGGAGCGATTAAAGGTTTTGGTGGTTGCCCCATGGCTACGGATGAGCTTACTGGCAATATGCCCACCGAAAAACTGCTCACATTTATTCAGGAGAAAAAGCTTAGACACGATTTAGACCTTTTGGCTTTCGAATCGGCCTATAATGAGGCACTTAAAACTTTCCCATAGAATCAGATTTACTAAGCATCTGTTTAGAAATTGTTTTTTAAGCTTTTTAAAACTATCACTTTTTCGAACTAGTAATTTAATATTGCCCGCAAATCCTTATTTGTTGGGAATATTGCTTTTTATTTTGATTCTAATTTTTTACATTTGATAGGAATCTATCAGATAATGGAGTGGGATGAAATTAAATGAATTGCTAGTTTTAGCTTTAGAGGTTAGAGATTACGTTGAGCAAAAGGGTAAAACTTTGCCCATCAGTCAAGGTAAAATGCTGAAGGATAACGCAATGGATGTTTTCATTAAGGAAGTGAAATACACGGCTTAACTATCTTTTAAATTTCATGAAAACAAAATATCCGCCTTCACCCAATGCAGTTTTAATCTGGGATGGAGAATGTGAGTTCTGCGCTTTTTGGATTAGCTATTGGCAGAAGAAATTAGGTCCTTCCATTGCGTATAAAACTTTCCAAAGTGCAGCGGTAGATTTCCCCGATATTAATCCCCGAGAATTTTTAGTCGCCAGTCATTTTATCGAACCTGATGGTGGCGTCTATCGTGGGGCGCGCTCTGCCTATCGCAGTTTAAGCTATGTAGGCAAATGGAAGTTTTTAGATCGCATGTATTTGCGACAAAGCTGGTTTCGCAAATTAAGTGATAAGCTTTATTATCTTATTAGTCATAAAAGATCCACCTTCTTTAAAATTAGTAAATTTCTTTATGGCTCTGATCCTTTATCGCTCAAGCCATTTTGGGTCATTTATCTTTTCCTTTTAGTCTATCTACTGAAAAGCTTATTCTAAATCAGCATAAATATTAGCAATCAAATTTTGCTTTAATGCTGCTCGGGAAAATTAACTTTGCCGCATGATTGAAGATAGCCTATCTTTTAGGGAGACGGAGTGTTTCTCCCAATTAATTTGTGATTACCTTGACCAAGATCCGAAATTGAAAGATTTCTACGGACGCTTTCCCACTATCGAAAATTTTAAAGAACAGATTGCGGCAAAAAGCGATTTTAGCCAAGAAATCAGAGCAAGCCTTAGTGATGATCTGCTCGAGCAATATCGCGAAGCAGGTATCGATTTAAAAGAATCAGCGCCTGTTCTTACCAATATTAGAAACCTAAAAGACCCCAATACTTTTACGGTTACCACGGGTCATCAGCTTAACCTATTTACTGGCCCCCTTTATTTCGTTTATAAAATTGTAAACGCCATTAATTTGGCTGCTAATCTGCGTAAGCAATACCCCCAATATAACTTTGTGCCCATTTACTGGATGGCTACCGAAGATCATGATTTAGAGGAAATTAACTATATCAATCTTTACGGAGGTAAACTGCAATGGACAACTGATCAAAAAGGTGCGGTGGGCAGAATGAATACTACTGGCATTGAATCTCTGATTGAGGAATTAGCCGAACATTTAGGTCCTGCCCAAAATAGTAAAAAGCTTATAGCTATTTTTAAAAAAGCCTATTTGGAGTGCGATAATCTTAGCGATGCAACGCGCGTATTGGCGCATGAACTTTTCGCGCAGCAAGGTTTAGTGATTGTGGATGGCGATAGAAGAGCTTTAAAGACTTTTATGAAACCCGCTTTCGAGGAAGACCTTCTCCATCATAGTAATAACAAAAGAGTAGAGGAGGCCAGCAAAGCCTTAAACCAACTGTATTTTTCCCAAGTTTTTCCGCGTGAAATCAATCTCTTTTATTTAAAAGGAAATGTAAGGGAACGCATCATCAAAAAGGATAATCAGTGGTTGGTTTTAAATACCACTTTCTCCTTTACGGAAGATGCGCTTTTAGCTGAACTAGAGGAGTATCCAGAACGCTTTAGTCCTAATGTGGTCTTACGTCCACTTTATCAGGAAACCATTTTACCCAATCTCGCCTATATTGGTGGAGGGGGTGAAATAGCCTATTGGTTGCAATTAAAAACCATGTTTTCGGCCCAAAAGGTTGAGTTTCCTTGTCTAGTCTTGCGCAATTCTGTTTTATGGATAGAGCCTAAATGGCAAAACCGCATTGCCGATACCGATTTAAAGGTTAAAGATTTCTTTAAGCCTTTACACAAATTGAAAGCTTATTATTTAGAAGATGGCATGCCAGTAGATCCTTCTTTGCAAGAGTATGAACTAAAAATTGAGCGCATTTTCGATGAACTAGAGGATATAGCCAACTTAACCGAGAAAAGTATGTTAGGAGCGGTTAATGCCCAAAGGCAGAAGCAGTTAAATGGTTTGGCGAATCTTAAGAAAAAGCTGGTCCGTGCCGAGAAGCGCAAGCATAAAGTAGATATGGAAAAAATTGAGCGTATTTACTATGCCCTTTTTCCCAATGCCTCTTTGCAAGAACGTCATGATAACATTAGTGCTATATATCCAGGGCATGGATCAAACTTTATTGATAAGCTGTTGAAAGAATTAGACCCTCTCAACTTCAGCTTTCGAGTTTTACGCGGATAAACTTTTTATCTTCGAGGCTTAAATAATAAGCATGAAAAAATTAGCAGCCTACGGTGCCTTAGTCGGACTGTCCTTAGGAGCTTGTCAACCAAGTACCGAAGCCGAAAATTCTCAAAAACAAGAAACAATGCAAAGTAATTCGGAGTCTTCTGAATTTAAATGGGAAACAGAACAGTTTGCCGATTTACGCGTCTTGCGCTACCAAGTGCCTGGCTGGGATAAATTAAGTTTACAACAAAAGAAATTAGCTTATTACCTAAACATGGCGGGCCTATCGGGAAGAGATATCCTCTGGGATCAATTGTACCGTCATAACCTTGAAATTCGCAAGGCTTTAGAGCAAATCATTAAAAATGGTAGCGATAAACAAGGGGAAGAGTGGAATAAGTTTATGGTTTACGCTAAGCGCGTTTTCTTTAGTAATGGTATTCACCATCATTATAGCCACGCCAAATTGGAGGCAGATTTCAGCGAAAGCTATTTCCGTGAATTATTGGCTGAAAATAATATCACACTGAATGAAGAAGCCATTGCGGTAATCTTTAATGAAAAGGATAGCAAAGGAGTAAGTAAGGATCCTGATAAGGATTTAGTTCTTGCTTCCGCGGTAAACTTCTACGATCCTGATATTAGCGAAAAAGAAGTAAGCGATTTTTACAATGCCAAAAAAGTGGCAGGCGATTTACAGCCAATTAGCTATGGTTTAAATAGCAAATTGGTGCGCGAAAATGGTAAAATCGTTGAGAAGGTTTGGCATGTTGATGGCCTTTACGGTCCTGCCATAGCAAAGATTATTCATTACCTAGGCTTGGCGCAAGAAAATGCTGAGAACGAGCAACAAGCCAAAGCTTTAGGCTTATTAATTGAATACTATCGCACAGGCGATTTAAAAACTTGGGATGCCTACAATATCGCTTGGGTTGAAGATACGGCCAGCACGGTGGATTATATAAACTCCTTTATTGAAGTTTACCACGATCCATTAGGTTATAAAGGAACTTACGAAACTATAATTCAAGTAAAGGACTTAGATGCCAGTGAAAAAATGGCGGTGATTAGCGATAATATTCAATACTTTGAAGATAATTCCACCATTTTAGACCAACATAAAAAAGAGAAAGTTGTCGGCGTAAGCTACCGCATGATAAATGTAGTAGGAGAAGCGGGGGCTACCACGCCAGCCACTCCGATTGGTGTTAACTTACCTAACGCCAACTGGATACGCGAAGCACATGGTTCAAAATCCATTAGCTTAACCAATATCGAAAGCGCCTATGAAAGTGCTAAAGGTGCGGGCTTTTTAGAGGAATTCACCTTTACTACAGAAGAAATGGAGCGTGCCAAGAAATACGCTGCACTTAGCGGTAAAATGCATACGGCTTTACACGAAGTGGTGGGTCATGCCAGCGGTAAATTAGAGCCAGGAATAGCTACGCCTAAAGAGACTTTGAAAAATTACTCCAGTACTTTAGAGGAAGCGCGCGCCGACTTGGTGGCTCTTTATTTTATTATGGATCAGAAGATGTTAGATCTAGGTTTAATGGAATCCTTAGAAGCAGGCAAGGCAGAGTATGATGGCTATATCCGCAATGGCTTAATGCTCCAATTACGTCGCTTAAAGCCCGGTGAGGAAATAGAAGAAGATCATATGCGTAATCGTCAACTTATTGCTGCTTGGGCATTTGAAGCAGGAAAGGATGAAAATGTGATTGAGAAAAAGGTCTTAAATGGTAAGACCTATTTTGTTATTAACGATTACGATAAGTTGCGTACTATTTTTGGAATGCAATTGCGCGAAATTCAGCGTATTAAGTCTCAAGGCGATTACCAAGCAGGGAAAACTCTCGTAGAGACTTATGGCGTAAAGGTCGATCAAGCAATTCACCAAGAAGTTTTAGACCGCACAGAGCAGTTAAACATTGCTCCTTATTCAGGCTTTATACAGCCTCAAATGGAAGCGGTGATGGACGGTGATAGCATTAGCGATATCAAATTAATCTTCCCAGAAGATTTTGTTGGCCAAATGCTTTATTACGGCGATAATCACTCTCATTTATAGTCTTAAATGGCCTGCTATTTGTTTAGTGGGCCATTTTCATTTCATTTAAATTATTTCCTATGAAATTAAGATTAGCAGGCCTAGCACTTTCGGCCTTGTTTTTAGCTTCTTGCGGTGGACAAAAGCCGGTTACGATTAACACCATGCGCCCCGCCGACATTGGCATCAATCCCGCAATTGAGACTATTTTAATCGTAGATCGAACCAAGCCTTCCAAAGAAAATAAATGGCTAAATATTGGCGAAGGCATCCTTACGGGAGAAGGGATAGAAGGAGATAAAGCGGCTGCACAAGCAGTAGTGAATAGCCTGAAAAATCAGTTACAGATTTCGCCGCGATTTAATGTATTGGTAGCGAGTGAACGACTAGAAGGTAATTCATTCTCGGCTGCTTTTCCTGAGCCTTTAAACTGGTCAACCCAACAAAACCTACTCAATCGTTACCAAGCAGATGCCTTAGTGTGTGTGGAAATCGTTGATTCAGATTTCATAGTAACTCAAGGTAAGCGCAAAGTAAAGCGTACAGTTGGAACGGGCGATAACCAAAAAACTATTGAGGTAGATGAGTGGTACGCCGAGGGAGTAGGGAATATTAAAATTGGTCTTAGGATGTATTATCCAGCTAATAAGGAAATCATCGACCAACAATTACTCGATGAAACCAATACCTGGCAAGGAGCAGCAGATAGCAAAGCGGGCGCTATTGCCGCATTAATAAATCGCAATGCTGCAACCAGAGAGTTAGCGGATATGGTAGGCCACGATTATGCTTATAAAATAGCACCTATGCCCGTACAATTACGCCGAATTTTTTACACCAAAGCCAAGGACTTTCCTGCTTTAGAAGAAGGAGCAAGGTTAGCAGAGGTCAATGATTGGCAAGCAGCTATATCTGTCTGGGAAAAAGCTATTCCTAGGGCCGAAGAGAAGGAAGCGGGCAGAATGAGCTACAATATAGCGGTGGCTTATGAGGTTTTAGGCGACTTAAAAGAAGCGGAAAGATGGGCTCAGCAGTCATATGCTAAATTTGGAAATAAAACAGCTCGTACTTACGCGGCCCAAATTCAAAGAAGAATTATGGACCGACAAATACTCGAAAACCAAATGAAATAATGGATTTTACCGTACTCTTTACCCTTGATGGCTTAATCGCTTTTTTGACCTTAAGCCTTCTAGAAATTGTATTGGGGATAGATAATATCATCTTCATCTCCATTCTAACCAATAAGCTACCGGAAGATATTCGTCCTCGTGCTCGCTTAGCTGGAATTGCTTTGGCTTTGATTTTTAGAATTATCATGCTTTTAGGGATCACATGGATTATTGGCTTAACCCAACCTCTTTTTGAGGTGTTTTCTATGGCATTTACAGGTCGTGATTTAGTATTACTGGCAGGAGGTTTATTTCTGATCGCTAAGTCTACGAGCGAAATTCACCATAAAATGGAAAGCGAAGAAGGAGGGGAGTTAAGCAAGGGCTCCAAAGCACCAGGTAGTTTTTTAGCAATTATTGTACAAATTGGTCTTTTAGATATTGTATTCTCTTTCGATTCGATTTTAACCGCAATAGGAATGACAGAAGAAGTTATGATAATGATTCTAGCCGTAATAGTATCTCTAGGCGTAATGCTGGTCTTCGCGGGAAGAATAGCCTCATTTATAGAGAAACACCCTACTTTACAAGTATTAGCACTTTCTTTTTTAATCTTAATTGGAGTGGTTTTAATTGCTGAAGGCTTGCATCAACATATTAGTAAAGGCTATATCTATTTTGCCGTAGCATTCTCACTAATCGTAGAGGCAGTTAACATTAGAGTCCGCAAAGGTCAAAAAAGTGTTAAGCCTTAATAGATTTTATCACTATCTACTGGGATTAAAGACTTAAAAGTATAAATTCGTGCCCTCAATATAAATCCCTATAAAAAATGAGAAAAATTTTACTTTCACTTAGTGCTTTGCTAGCCTTTGGCGTGGCTCACGCGCAAAATGACATTAGTGTAACGCTAAATTCACCCACAGCCTCTAGTACTATCGGACCAGGATTACCTTTTGCATTTGATGTAACTATCACCAATTTAGGTACCGCTGATGTAACTGCAAATGATACGGTTATCTTCTATCCTACTGTTAATGGTGGCTTACTTACTACGAATCAAAACGGTCAGAATGTTACCGTTGCTTTTAGACTTACTGGAACTACAATTTCTACCAACGGAATGGAAACTCGTGCAGTAAACTTTGGCGGATTGAATATCACGGGTGCTCCTGCCGGTAATATTGACATTTGTGGAAATGCATTTGTAGTCGGACCAAACTGGAATAATGTTACTGAAAGCGATACTGTTAACAATACGGATTGTGCTTCTGTGGCTTACGATCCAAATGGTGGCGGAACAGTAGGTTTAGCAGAAAATATGGTGTATGCTGATATTAAAAGCGTTCCTTTATTAGATGTATCTTACGCAAGTGGTTCTACCTATTTCGTAGAGGTTTACAATGTTTCTTCTGCAAGTGCTCTTGTTTCTTTTGTTGATCTAACCGGAAGAACTTTAATGACCCAAGAATTTGAGGTAAGTAACTCAGAGCTGAAAGGCGAGGTTTCTTTATCTAATCTTCCACAAGGCGTTGTTCTTGCTGTTCTTTCTGTTGATGGACAAGCGGTAAGCACTAAAAAAGTTGTAGTAGCTCACTAATTTTTACTGAGTTATAGCTCAAAATAAAAGCGGCTCTCTGATTTTCAGAGAGCCGCTTTTTTATGCTGTGGTTTTTGAACTATTTCACGGTAACCTTTATGCTGCTAGACATTTTCGGACCATAAGAACGGTGATATCCGTCAGCGAATTGCATGGTCAGCTTGTACATTCCTGGTAACAGATCTAAAGAATCACTTAATTGACCTTTACCATAATGTATGTTTACACTATCCGCTGGAACCGTCCCGCCAGTGGGAATAAAGCCACCATTAATAATAATGTGATGGTGTCCTTTACCTTCGTTTACGGCTCCGGCAGGTTCAACCTCCATACCTTCAATACCGAACTCAACTAAAAAGGGACTACTTACCGTGTCGCCATCCTGAAGGTTAGTAAAAAGCACTTTAGCACCCTCTGGAACAGCAGGTGGCTGATTCGCATCTGCGTCAGCATCACTGTTTTCTTGGGTTGTTTCGTCTGTTTTTGCGGAGTCCACCTCATTTTGAGGGCTATTACATGCTGAAAATATCGCTAAGGCAGCGATAATAGAAAGGGATTTTTTAATCATATCTGAATTTTCCTCAAAGATACAGGCATTATTGGAACCTTAAAAAATATAGGCCTTTCTCTTTTATTCTGATTTTCAAACAAAAGTATCAGCATTAGATTTTTAATTCAAGAAATAGCATTACCTGCTGACCAAGGCTTAATTTTCAATTGGGTCCTAATTATTTGTTGAAAACTAGATTGAAACAGTAAAGTAGAAGAATTTAAATAGTTGTATTTCAGTTATATATCGTAAAAATCGTTTAAAAAGTGTTATTAATAATTAAATGTTAATATAATTTCAAGAATTGAAAATCAATGTGTTATACTATCACTATTTTTGATGAATAACCTCTGTAGCGAAGCAATAATGAAGAACTGGATTATCATTTTAGGTTTATTAAGTACAAGTTTAAGCCTCAAATCCCAAGATATTAAGGACTTAGATAAAATCAGCTTAGACTTTAACTGGGATAGTAAATGGTCGATGCGTTATGATTATCAGATACTTTCTCCGCGAGATAGTACCTTAATCGGAAAATTAAATAAAGTTTCGGAGTCCTTTTGGCAACAAGAAATTTATGATGTTGAAGGAAATTGGCTTGATACATACCGATTCCTTAAAAATGAAGATGGATTGGTTAGTATTAGCAAAGGAGAGTCGATCATCGACGATCGATACTATGCAAATGGGAATTTGCAAAAACGATTAGTAGCTAAAGATGGTAAACCTTGCTTGGAGTGGTACTTAAGCTATAATGCCAATAATAGCCTTGAGCGTTTCAGTATAAAAGACAGCACAGTCTACAAAGAAATTGTAATTCTATATGATACTTTGGCAAGGGTTGAGAAGCTAAAAAACTTCATTAACGGCACACTAATAAGTGAAGAGCATTATGTATATAATTCAAATCACAGTTTAATCCAACGTTACTCTCTTACTGCCGAACTTGATAGTATTCATAAAACTGACTTCCTTATCAAGAATGACCTGGAAATTGAAAGGCTTAATTATAACTTCGTTGCCGGGAAATGGGCATTGCTAGAATCTAAATCTTTTAACTACCGTCCTAATAATGGTTTAAGCTCTATAGTCACATTACAATATTCGGCACAAGGCAATTGCATTTTTAGCCAAACCGATAGCTTTGATTCTAAGGGGCTTTTAGTGTCTAGTGAAAAAATAGATCTTATCAGTGGCGACTGGCAATTAATTAAGAGTTATTATCAATCTGCTGAACAAGGAGGAATTGTGCTCGGTGTGGGGAGATAATTAACTAACTTGCATGCTCATACCATTAGCAATCAATTATTATGGCCTTAAGCCGCACTACCAAACACTTGAGGCTTCTTGTAATTCTGGTCCTAGTTTTAGAGGTTGCAGGGATAGTCTTACATTTTTATCAAATTGACGCATTGGGACTCATTATTAAAGGCGAGTTCGTTTCTTCAGTGTACATTAATAAAATTTCAGATTGGAGCTATTGGCAATTTGTGGCGCATTTGGCACTTTATTCCTTTGCAGGACTGTTCTTTTTACGATGGACCTACACATCTCAAATAGGGGCGGTTTTTTCAAAATCAAATACTAGTAAATCGTTGAAGGAGGTTTTAGTACTTTGGTTTATTCCCTTTTTCAACCTCTTTAGGCCCTTACAACACATTAGGGCCTTTAGCTTGCAACAATTTCAGTCTACCGATATAAAAGCAATTAAGAACTATCGAAGCTTAATTACAATTTGGTGGTTTCTTTGGCTGATTTCTGGACCTGTAGGCCGTTATTTAGCGCACCTTTCCTTTCCAAATGAAAGCGTAGTGGCCTCCTATACCTATCTTATCTTCTATGTTTTTTTAGAGTTTTTATCGATAATTACCGCAATACTGTTTTTGGTAATATTGGGGCGACAGCTGCACTTTATACGCGGAAATAAGTGAACCTATTAATCGCCAGCTCACGTTTATACTATTTTTACTAAGTCTGGTCTGATTGTAATATGCAGTAATACAGTGGATTAAGGTCTAATTGATAACTAATTGTTAATTTTTATCCTTATGTATTTTGTTCATTAACATCACCTACCTTTGATAAACATTTTAACCGCATCTGTACTGAGCAATTAGTGCAGAGTTTTTAAACTGTTTCGTTCTGTTTTTTTTTTT
>TARA_R110002050_G_scaffold98121_1_pt1 | contig 37544 bp, 33 predicted proteins | sample TARA_R110002050 | Tara Oceans TARA_R110002050 (sample SAMEA4396988) | marine metagenome | biome: Polar Biome; feature: [DCM] deep chlorophyll maximum layer (ENVO:01000326); material: water (ENVO:00002006), including particulate matter (ENVO:01000060) such as... | depth 25 m
ACTAGTTGCAAATAAAAACCAATGAAACAAATTACAATCATATTGAGCCTTCTTAGTATCGTCATTACTACTAATTCTTATTGTCAGGAAACGAAAGTGAAACGAGTACAAAAGGGAGATTACATAGAAGAATACTATGTGTTAAAAGAAAATAAGAGCATCAAGCACGGAGAGTATGTTAAATTTCAAAAATATATACTGGATAGAAGAATACCGATTGCGTTTGGGTTCTTTGAAAATGACAGAAAAGTTGGAGAATGGTACTTCTTTCATAACGGAGGAGCTTTAGAATCATTTGGTAACTATTTCGCGGATGAAAAGCGAGGTGTTTGGAAAGAATACTACAAACCTTTATACAAAGACATATCACTTTCATCATTGGTAAATGGTCAAAGTGACCTTACAATTGATGAAAAAGGAAGCGTGATTGTGTCAAAAAAAGATAGTTTAATAGCCGCAATGGGTATATATAACTCTGGTGATAAAATGGGGACTTGGAATTACTATGATGGTCGTGGAACTTTAATCCACGTATTTGACCATTCATCGGATAAAATGATTTTTTCTTCTGCATCAGATTCAACGAATCGATGCTGTCCTTATTTGGGAGGTACAGATCGATTTTATAGTTACTATTTTAGATTTGCCGAAGCCTCAGGATTCAATAATACTTTAACAGACGCAAAAGTAATCCTAAAATTAGGAATTGACGGTGCTCTGTTAACGATCGAACGAATTAATTCAAATGGAGCGGCAAAGGCTACATTCGAATTTGAACGCCTTATTCAATTATTTCCAAATGACTGGATACCTTCTTATTTTGACAATCCTGTGTTTCTGACGTTGGAACATAAAACAGATTCAAATAAATTATCAGTAAGTGCTACGTTCAGTCAATAAAAAAAATGCTAACAACGAGTAAATCTTATAGCAGAATTCAAACGTGTCTCAGTCTACTTCTCTTCCCTTTGTCGTAGCGCTAGTGGTGATGGGTCAAGCTCCCAAACAGACTAATGCCGGAGGCATCGTATCTTTATAGAACAGCGAATGATTGAGAAAAACTCGACCTCGGATGGGGTCGTACATTTGAATGCTTCGGTTTTTCTATAAACATCCAAACCCGTCAGGTTTGAGAAATAGCTCCACTACCCTTCTATGTGGTCATCAGAAAAACAACTGGATAATAAGTCTCAACAAACCGAAAATTTTGGCCGAAAAAAAGGGATGCCCAAATCATCTGGACATCCCTTTCAACTTCATGATTTGTTATATGATCAATGTTGGTGACCATGATCGTGATCGTGATCATGCGCTTTTTCGGCTTTTGCCGAGCGGTCGTACTGGCAGCAGGCCGGCAACTCGCTGTACACTTCGTCGCTTGCCTTGTGTTTGGGCGTATCGTGCCCCACCTTGGCAATGGCCATTTGCACCCGGTCGACATCGGTTTCGCTTTCATCGAACGCTACTTGAATCATTTTCGTTTTTTTGTCCCAGTCGGCGGTGGCCACACCATCAACCGACAGCGCGGCTTTTTCGATGCGCTTTTCGCACATGCCGCAGTTTCCAGACACTTTAAACTTATCGGTTTTACTTTTTGCTAAAACACTTCCGGCACCCATCATCATCAGGATAGCCAGCATCATTACTTTTGTTTTCATTTACTTTAAAATTTAATGGTTATTACTTCTATTAATTCATCGAATAAAAAACTAATTTTATCCCTCGCATTTGCCTCTTTAGCTCAGCTGGTAGAGCAGCTCATTCGTAATGAGCAGGTCGTGGGTTCGAGTCCCATGAGAGGCTCTTATTTAATCAAATACCTGATAACGGATATTCAATTTCAAAGAAAGTTCTCAGATGCCTTAAGCATCACTTTTTACTTTTCACAGCACGAGCCCGATGTCGGACTTTTGTCGTGCACACATTCTGCTTCTGAATCGGTATTTTTCATTAATCCCGGAAGTTCCATGGAAGCATGGTTATTTGTTTTTCTTTTGCCATCTCTCTCATATTGACAGCAGCCTGGCAGTTCAGCATATCGTGCATCACTGGCACTAAAATGCCCTGTGTCATGCCCGGTCATCGCAATCGCTGTCTGTATTTTCAGTGCACTTGTTTTTTGATCATCGTACGTAACGGATAACTCACTTGTCTCCTTATTCCAGTCAGCTGTTGCAACACCATCCAGCGAAGTGGTCGTTTTTTCAATGCGTTTTTCGCACATACCACAGTTTCCAGATACTTTAAATTTTTCGGTTTTATTGCCGCCGAAAACAGCTACTGCTCCCAACAGGAAAAATGTTGCTATGCTTAAAATTTTGGTTTTCATCGTAATTAATTTTGTCCTGGTTATAAAGTCTCTCTTGTCTCTCCACATCCTAACATTTCGTCCCCGAAATAAGGATTTCGTATCTCTTCTGTTTCGCTAAACCAATAGGCACCTTTGTCGCGGTTAGCCATCGGGCAGTATTGATAGTAGGTCGTTTTGTCTTTCAGTCCAAACATTTTCAGGCTTTTGTAGAAGGACAAATTGAACTGTGCAAATTCGGTTCGTTGCTCTTCAATGTCCATCGATTTGCTGATCCTGCTGATGGTACTCTCAAGTGTTTTCAACTGCTCCATCCAGGCCACGTGTGCATCGCCTTTGAGCAATCCCATATCAACGTTTTTCAATGATTTCTCTACCTCCTGAGCCGCAACCATCACCTGATGTGCCTCAGATGCAATAAACGCGTCCTTCATTCCAAGGTATTCCTCATAGACATTAGTCAATTGTTGCCTAAAAGCAGGATCGGTTTGGACAGGCTCAACAGGGCTGTGTTTTTCGGCCGCTGTTTCTGTTCCCATCTCCGTTACACCATGGTTATGCCCGGTCATCGCCGCACCACCTTCGGGACTCATCATACTCGGCTTGCCGGCAAGCTGTGCCGCAGCGTCAATACTGAAGGTACCATTCACCGCAATTTCTTCGCCTTGCTCCAGCCCGCTTTTTATGATGAAGCTCTCGCCCAGCGAAGGCCCCAGGGTCACTTCACGCATCAGGAAGCTAACCCCTTGATCCGTCAGCGCCTTGACATACACCAACGAACGCTCACCGGTCCACATCACAGCAGTTTTTGGCACCACCACCGACCCCGGCTCAGCGGTAAGTTCCGCCTCAACCGTTCCCGAAACAAACATCTCGGGTTTCAGCTTCAGCCCGGAGTTGACAAACTCCACCCGGGCTTTGGCCACCCGTGTTTGGGGATCAATCACCGGATCGAGCCAGGTGATAGTCCCTTCAAACGTCTCGCCCGGCAGTGAAGCGACAGTAAAGTTTACGCGATCGCCCCGATCAATCCATGCCAGGTCGGATTCGTACACATCAAAAAGCACCCACACCCGCGAGAGGTCAGCAATTTCATAGATGGCCTCACCCTTGCGGATATAATCACCAAGCTTGATTTTCTTTTCCATGACATAGCCGGAGCCCTCGGCGTAAACCTCAAACTCTTCCTTGGAGGTTCCCGATAATAACAGGGCCTCTATCTGGCTATCCGACAGCTTCCAGTTTTTCAGCTTCTCTTTGGCTGCGATGAATAGCTGCGGCTGCGTTTTCTTGATTTTTTGTGCCTCAAACAGTTCTTCCTGGGCCGTGACCAGTTCTGGCGAATACACCGCTGCAACAGGCTGCCCCTTACGGACAAACTCACCGGTGAAGTTCACCATCAACTTTTCAATCCGCCCGGGAATGTGCGAGGACTGGGAAAAAACCAGCCGCTCGTCGGCCTGCACCTTGCCGTTTAGCCGCACGGATTTGACAGGTTCAAGCGTGCCCACGATAGCGGTGCTGACATTCGCTAATTGCATGGCTGTGGCCGACATGCGGATGGACATGGGGTCTTGCTCACCCTCGTCTTCATTTTCCAGCGGAATCAGATCCATCCCGCAAATGGGGCAATCGCCCGGCTCCTCCTGTCGGATTTGCGGGTGCATGGAGCAGGTCCAGGTTTCCGACTCGCCAGACGCTTCCGTTTCATGATCGTGCCCCTCGTGTCCGGTTTCGTTTCCGGAACCGCCAAAAAGCAACCAGCCCAGCATCACACCTGCCAGCAATGTTGCCAGGACCATCAAAATTGTTTTTTTATTCGTTGTATTCATTTTTATTCAGTTTTTGCAGTGATATAATGGAGTTTTGCCAGTGCGATCTGGTACTTAGCTTCCGCAGTCGCCTTCATTTTTTCGTATTTCAGCAGTTGCTGTTGCATGCGCAACACCTCTTCAAATTCCTTTCCGGAGTTGCCATACGCGCTAAACAACAGGTTGAGCGATTGTCCGGTTGTCACCAGTTGGTTTTCGTACAGCTCGATCAGTTCCAATTGTTGCTGGATATCAAACCAAACGGTCTCGTAACCCGAACTAAGCGAGTTGACCAGCTCTTCGCGTTGCAGCGTGTAGCTTTCCTGCATCAACTGCGCCTCCTTTATCGCTGCCTTGTATTTACCCCTAAAAATGGGAATGCTTACCGAAACCATCGGCATGAAGATGTCCTTGCCATTGTCGGCCAAACTCATGTCGTTGCGTTCATCCACAACCGCGTAGTCCAGTCCTACTCCCAACTTTGGAAGTCCTTGTTTTTGAGCCGCCAATTCACTGGCTTCGCTGGCTTGTATTTTCAAATCCAGTGCATCCAGCACCGGGTTATTAGTCAGCAGCGAATCTCTTCGGAAACCAACCGCGAAAGCCTCTACTTCCAACGAATCTTCGATAAGGACCACCTCTCTTTCCTCTCGATTGAGCAATTGATTGAAGCTGGCGCGTAAGGGCTTTTCCTTTTGATTCAAAATGCTCAGGTTGGTTTCGGCATCCTTCAGCATCAAGTCCACCCGCAGCACATCCACCATCGGCGCAGCGCCGCTCTTAAACTTCGAATTGGCAATGGTTTTATAGGATTGCAGGATGTCAATATTCTCTTGCTCAATCTGTTTCCATCGCTTGAGTTCGTACAGCGGGTAGTAGGACGCAGCCACCTGATAATGCAGTTGGTTACGCGCATCCAGAAAAGACTGGTAGCGGGCTTCTGCCATCAACGCTGTAGCATCGCGTTGGGCCTCCAAAGTACCAAACCAGGGAAACATTTGCGTGAGCGAAAACTTGGCCCTTTGCGGCCCTACCCGTGTTTCAACCGGCGAAATAAAATAACCGAATGAAAATGCAGGGTCGGGCAAGCTGCCCACTTGGGGTACTTTCTGCAAAGCGGCTTCAAACTCCTTGTATTTAGCCTGTAATCCGGGATTGTTTTCAGAAGCGATTCGTTGGTAATCGGCAAGACTTTGAGCCGAAGCTACTGCACTTCCGAAAATCAAAAAAATAAATAGATTTATTATGATCTTCATGACACTAATTTTTTGAGTTTTCTCTCTTCACGCATACTGTACAGTACCGGCACAATGAAATAAGTGACGGCGGCAAAAATCATCCCGCCGAAAGCCGGAATAGCCATCGGAATCATAATATCCGCACCCCGCCCTGTTGACGTCAGAATTGGAAGCAGCGCGATAATGGTCGTCGCCGAAGTCATCACTGCAGGCTTAATTCTTCGGTGCCCGGCTTCCACCACTGCGGCACGGATGCCTTTCAGGTTGTCAGTCTTGTTTCGCTCAAAACTTTGGTCGAGATAGGTCGCCATCAATACGCCATCGTCGGTTGCAATTCCAAACAGGGCGATAAAACCCACCCACACTGCCACACTCAGGTTCACTGTATGCATTTGAAATAAGTCCCGCATATTCGTTCCAAAGAAGGAAAAATCGACAAACCAACCCTGTCCGTACAGCCACAGCATCATAAAGCCCCCGGAAAAAGCCATTGCAATTCCGGTAAAAACCATCAGCGAGGTGGTGACCGACTTGAACTGAAAATAAAGGATCAGAAAAACAATCAGCAGCACCACGGGAACGATAATGGACAGGCGCTTTTCGGCCCGCACCTGATTCTCGTAACTCCCCGAAAATTTATAACTGACTCCAGCAGGGACTGTTAAATCACCAGACTCAATCCTGGCTTGGATAGCCAGTTGGGCATCATTGACTACGCCCACTTCGGAAAAGCCATCGCGCTTGTCAAACAAAACATAACCCACAAGGAATGTATCTTCGCTTTTAATGGCTTGTGGCCCGCGCTTGTATTCAAAATCAACCAGCTGGCTGATTGGAATTTGCGCCCCGGTTGGCGTTGGGATCAGTATTTTGCCCAGCGATTCGGGATCGTCACGCAGCTCTCGCGGATAGCGTACCCTCACCGGGAAGCGCTCGCGCCCTTCTACAGTCGAGGTGATTTTCATGCCGCCAATGGCCGTTTCGATGGCTTGTTGCACATCTTCAATATTCAGCCCATAGCGCGAAATTTCGTCCCGGTTGATGTTGAGGTGCAGGTAAGGTTTACCCACAATCCGGTCAGCAAAAGCCGCTTCGGCCTTCACCGAAGGCACCTCTTTTAGGATACCTTCCAACTTCATCCCAAACTCCTCAATCGTGTTCAGGTCGGGCCCATACACTTTGATTCCCATGGGCGCACGCATCCCGGTCTGCAGCATGACCAAGCGCGTTTCAATGGGCTGTAGTTTAGGCGCCGAAGTCACTCCGGGAATTTTCGCCACCTTGACAATCTCATTCCAAATATCATCAGGCGATTGGATGTGTGGCCGCCAGTTGCGGAAATAATTACCCCATTCATCGGGCACCAAATCCTCGCTTGTCACTCCGCGCTCCAAGGCTTCTTCATTGCTCAGGGTGTCACCACTGGCCAGGATGAAGCGATCGTCCCGGTCAACCTTGAACCGCACACGGTGTCCTCGTTCATTCAGCATGTATTCAGGCCGATAGTTAATCACGTTTTCATACATCGAAATAGGCGCCGGATCAAGAGCTGACTCTACCCTTCCCAGTTTACCTACCGTCAGCTCAACCTCAGGGATATCTGAGATCAGCATGTCCAATTGCCCCAAAACCTTTCGGTTGTAAGCCACTCCTGAATGAGGCATGGACGTCGGCATCAACAGGAAGCTTCCTTCGTTGAGCGAGGGCATAAATTCCTTCCCCATGCCCGGAAACGAGTGCACCAAACCCGACCAAACCTTGGTGGTTCGAACATTCCAGCCTACCGCATCGAATCCCTTTGCGGCAAAACCAAAGATTGTGCTAAAGCCCATCCATGTGGTGGCTCCAAAAAGAATTAAGAATGAAGGAATTAGCAAAAAGCTGACTTTATGATCCAAACACCAGCGAAGAATGGGTTTATAGAAATACTCCAGCAGGGTAAAGGCTCCTAAAATGAGGATCACCATCATGGAGACAAACACCACATTGAGCATCAGACTTTTTGCCGGTCCCAAAGGCAGCCAGTACCTGGCCAGCAACCAAACAACACCCAAAACAACCAGCACGATTTCAGCATGATCCAACAGCCAGTACGCTGATTTACGCAGACGTTGTTTCCCGGATGAGGTCTGTTCATTCGTGCTTTCGGCTACTTCTCTTTTGGGCCCAAGCATCTTCAGGATTCCGACCAGCCCAAAAGCCAGCAACATCAGTCCACCCCAAATTTGTCCGAATATCAGAAAAACAATTCCAAGGGGAACCAAGGCGATGTTCACCCATTTCCGAATTCGATCACTTTTGATCCTCGCCCCAAAAAACCAATGGGCCAGAGCCGGCAAGATAAAAAGTGAAACGATCAGCGCTGCAACCAGCGCAAAGGTTTTTGTAAACGCCAGGGGACCAAACAATTTTCCCTCGGCAGCCTGCATCGTGAACACCGGAATAAAACTTACAATCGTGGTAGACACTGCAGTTAGAATGGCCGAACTGACCTCAGATGCGCCATTGTATATGGTGGTAATCAGTTTCTGCCTAGGCGGAGCTTCATCCACATGCTTGATGATGTTCTCCGACAGGATGACCCCCAGATCGACCATCGTTCCAATAGCGATGGCAATTCCTGACAAAGCCACAATATTGGCATCGACACCAAAATAGCGCATGGCAATAAACACCATCAATACGGAAATGGGCAATAAACTGGAGATTAAAAATGAGGCCCGCAGGTTGTATACCATCACAATCACTACCAGGATGACAATCAGGATTTGAAGCGAAATGGCTTCTTCCAGCGTTCCCAAGGTTTCGTAAATCAATCCGGATCGATCATAAAAAGGAACGATCGTTAATTGGCTAACCACTCCGTTCTCCAATGTTTTTTTTGGCAGCCCGGGCGAAATCTCCTTGATTTTCTCTTTCACGTTGTTAATCACCTGCAAGGGATTGGCTCCATAACGGGCAACCACCACGCCACCCACCACCTCGGCTCCGTCTTTGTCCAGAGCACCACGCCGCGATGCCGGCCCCAGGCTAACCATCCCGATATCCTTGATGCGCACGGGACTATTCTGCGAAACAGCCACCACCGCTTTCTCCAGGTCTCCCACATTTTTCACGTAGCCCAAGCCACGCACCAGGTATTCAGCCTGGTTAATTTCGATGGTTTTGGCACCGACATCTCGGTTCGACTTTTGCACCGCCTGCATTACCTTGTGCAGCGGAATGTTATAAGCTTTCAGGGCGTCCGGGTTGACATCGATCTGATATTCCTGCACAAAGCCACCGATGGAAGCCACTTCCGAAACACCTTCGGTAGCATTCAGTCCATATTTTACGTAGAAGTCCTGAACTGAGCGGATTTCATGTAAATCCCAACCTCCGGTAGGATTTCCATCCTTGTCGCGACCTTCAAGCGTGTACCAATACACTTGGCCCAAAGCGGTGGCATCTGGTCCAAGTGCTGGCTGCACCCCGTCCGGCAGCAAACCCAACGGCAGCGAACTCAGCTTTTCGAGAATGCGCGAGCGCGACCAGTAAAATTCAATGTCCTCTTCAAAAATGATGAAGATGCTTGAAAATCCGAAGATTGAAGAACTGCGAATCGATTTCACACCCGGAATTCCAAGCAAATAAGTGGTTAGCGGATAGGAAATCTGATCCTCAATGTCCTGTGGCGAACGCCCCATCCATTCCGTGAAAACAATTTGTTGGTTTTCGCCAATGTCGGGAATGGCATCCACCGGAACCGGATCGGAGGGCAAGGCTCCTATTTCCCATCCAAAGGGCGAAGTCACCACTCCCCAGCTTACCAGGCCTGTCAACAGCAACATAGTAACTAGCTTGTTGTCAAGAAAGTACTTTATTATTTTATTCAGCATACCTTTTGATAATTATGAATGATCAAGTTAAATTCTTTTTTTACAAATAAAGAATTCTGGTACAAACGAATGCACCAGCAACCATCGGACTTAAAACCTATTAAATCCGAACATCATTCAAAATCATAACCGGTAAACCTGAATATCGGCAAGAAAATGCAGCACGTCGTGTGGAGGCGGCGATTCTCCAAAGTTATTTGAAATTGAGGCGATTGTTATTTCCCGTGATTTGACCAAAAACTCAGGGATTTCAAATATAACAAAAGTGAAGTAATCGATCTGATTAAAAACTGCCGGAGCGGTATAGTCTTCCTCCAACTGGTAGGTCTGTTGTTCATTATGACAGCAACCGTCTTCCATATCGCAGCAATTTTCCACTTCACCGGCAATGGAAAGATCAATTAAACCTCCGCCACAATAGTGTTTTGTGATGGTGAACCCCATGGTAGAGACCACCATAATGACTAATATTGCAATATGAAAAATTTTCTTTGTCATCTGTAGTAATGGAACGCAAAGTTATATAAATTTGTTCGTACTAATAAAAGTAACTTTGACTTTTTAAGAAATCACAACAATATCAATAAAATAAATCTAAAATGAATTCACGTATGAAAAAACTCGCATTTCTTTTCCTGATTGCCGCTGTTGCCTGCCAGCAACCTGCAAAAAAAGAAGAAGCTCTGTACACCAAAGCTGACTTCGAAAGTTCGATTGATGGCAAGCAAACCACCTTGTACACCCTCGAAAATGCCAATGGCATGAAAGTAACCCTGACCAATTATGGGGCGAAAATCGTTTCCATTATGGTTCCAGACCGCAAAGGTGAGTTGGCCGATGTTGCCTTAGGTTTTAGATCCATCGAAGAATACCAAACGCTGGATGCCGGACAAGGTGCTGTCGTTGGGCCGTATGCCAACCGGATCGCCAATGCGCAATTTGAACTAAACGGCGAAGTTTACCAATTGGAAGTCAATAACCACAACGCGAATCTGCACTCCGGAACGCAAAGTTTTTACCGCCAAGTGTACGATGCGCAAGAAATTAAAACCGAAGACGGGCCAGCCGTTGAAATGACTTTATTAAGCCCGGACGGCGCATCGGGTTTTCCCGGGAATAAAGAAGTGACTGTTACTTATACCCTGACCGAAAACAATGAGTTGAAAATTGACTACCAAGCGACTACGGATAAAGCAACACATTTCAACCTGACTAATCATGTCTATTTTAATCTAAAAGGAGAAGGCAATGGCGATATTTTGGATCACATTGTTGTGATTGACGCCGATTCAACCACTGAAGTTCTGACCAATGAATTGATCCCAACCGGAAAGATCATGTCAATCAAAGGAACAGATATGGATTTTACAATTCCTCATCCTGTAGGCGAACGGATTGACTCGGAGATGCACGCACTGGCCGTGGCTGGTGGATATGACCATAACTACATCTTGAACAAAGATCAGGAAGACGGCGAAATGACTTTCTGTGCCAGCGTTTACGAGCCCGAATCCGGACGCTACATGGAAGTATTTACAACCGAGCCAGCGGTTCAGTTTTACACCGGAAATTTTCTGGACGGAACATTGACTGGCCGTAGTGGAAAAATTTACGAACATCGGTATGGCTTGTGCCTGGAAACTCAGCATTACCCTGATTCGCCCAACCACCCCCATTTCCCAAGCACGGTGCTAGAACCGGGTGACACTTTAAACTCCACCACGATTTATAAGTTTTCGGTGAAGGAATAAAAACAAATTCTTGAAAAACAAAAGACCGGCAGTCAGTTGCCGGTCTTTTGTTTTAAGTCTCTTCCTATTTTTCGAACGCATGCTAATTTGGCCCAGCCATTTGGTTCAAGTCGGAAGGAAAACGAATGCGCTTTGCTGTATCACTGCCATCAGGAGACACGCCCATCTTTTCACTAATCAAAGCGTAAACTGTCCTTACCCAATTATCATCCGCATTCAGGCTTTCGGTGAAATGAAACTCAGTTCCGCCGAATTCCATAAACAAATCGCGGTACTGTTCGCCAATCTCCAGCGTCGTTTCCAGGCAGTCGGCCACAAACGATGGTGATACCACCAACAGTTTGCTATTGCCTTTTTCTGCAAGTTCCTGAATTGTCGCATCGGTATAAGGCTTGATCCACGGGTCTTTTCCCAGTCGGCTCTGGAAAGAGGTCGTATATTTCACTTCATCGAGTCCCAACTTTTGGGCAATCAAATCAGTCGTTTCAAAACAGGCCGAACGGTAACAATACGGCTTACGGGCACTGCAAAATGCGCATTTGTTTCCGGTATGGCTGCACCAAGCTGTGCCAGCTTCATTCATGTTATCCAGGTGTCGCTCTGGAATCCCGTGATAGCTGAACAGAATGTGGTCAGGCTCATTGATCAGCATATCCTGCTTTATTTTATCGGCGAAATTCTGAATATACTGCTCATTATTGTGATAGCTGTTCACAAACTGAATACTTGGAATCACATTCCACCTCTGCACAATGGTCATCACTTTTTCAGCAATGGAACCAGTAGTTGCCGAAGCATACTGGGGAAAGAGGGGGAAGATAATAATCTCGTCGACCTGGGCCTTCCGAAGCTTTTGCAAACCCACATCGATGGATGGATTCTGATAACGCATAGCCAATTCAACGGTCACATCATCGGAGAAATAGCCGGCCAATTTTTTAACCAATGCTTTCCCATAAACTAACAACGGCGAGCCTTCGTCGAGCCAAAGTTTTTGATATTCGAGCGATACCTTAGGTGCCCGAAACGGGACAATGATCAAATTGACCAATAACCAACGTTTCCAGAACGGAATATCGATTACACGGCCATCCATTAAAAATTCCCGTAAATAAACACCAACATCTTTCGAAGTCGGCGAATCCGGGGTTCCGAGATTCACAACTAAAATTCCTGTTCGTTTCATACTGGTTTTTTCATAATTTTTTGAATGATCCGGGATGCTTACCGGCACTTCTAACAAAATAGCGACACCACGCTTTTGCTTTGTGAAAGCCAATGGTTATTGCAATAATAAACAAACAACAGCACAATTGTTCTTTTCCGATCACAAAAACCATGGAAAGCCCTCTGGAAAAATAAAGCCGACGAGCCGCACAAAGCTAAGAGATAAAACTAAAAATGGCCTTGGCACGGGCTAAAAACTGTGCAAACGCTTTGGAGAGAGCCTATGCAATTACGACAAGCGCCTGTTTCAAAGGCGCTCTCCAAAATACTCTGTAATAATTTCATCTAAAATGGCCTTAGACAAAGGCTTGTTTACGAACTTGGAAATTTCTGGAATTTGCCTGGCTTTTTCCTCGTCATCAGGGTTGGGCGATGTGGTCAACATCACCGCTACAATTTGTTCGGTGCGGCTTATGTCCATTTTTTTATATTCTTCCAAAAACTCCCATCCATTCATCCCGGGCATGTTAATATCCAAAAAAATGAGTTCGGAAAGCGGATGCAGGCCTTCTTCTGTTTCGCTGAGGTACTCGAGGGCCTCCTGCCCTCCATTTACAGCGACCACCTGCTCGGCGCAGGCGGCATCGCGAATAACAAGCTTGTGTAGAAAATTATCGGCTTCGTTATCATCGATCAATAAAATACTCTTCAATTTCATTTTCATCGGTTTCGTTTTTCAATGTTTAATTGTTATCAAATGAGCCAACAGGAATTAATCACTCCTGCTGAAGTGTTTGGTTTTCTTTGGGCAATTTTTTCAGTCTCCGGTTTGAATCGTAAAATAAAAACTGCTTCCTTCGCCCGGCTGTGAATCGACCCAGATTTTACCGCCATGCAGGTCAACAATTTTCTGACAATGCGCCAGCCCAATTCCGGTTCCCTCATATTTGTCGCGGCTGTGCAAGCGCTGAAAAATCACAAATATCTTCTGCCTGTGTTTATCCGCTATGCCGATGCCGTTGTCCTGCACTTGAAATTGCGAACAATTGTCTGCTTGTTGTGCAGAAATTTTAATGTGCGGCTGGCATCCTTCCTTGCGAAACTTAATGGCATTAGCTATCAGGTTTTGAAAAAGCAGGCGAAGTTCGGTTTTATATCCGCGAATCACCGGCAAGTGGTCGACCTCGAAGCTTGTTCTGGTATCTTCAATCCGGGACGACAAATCCTGCCGAATATCATCGATCAGCGTCTGACAATTAACCGTGGTCATTTTTTTATTCTGACCGATACGCGAATAATCAAGTAAGCCGATGACCAATTCTTCCATTCGTGTGGTGGCCTGCGAAATAAATTTAAAATATTGCGCTGCATTTTCATCGAACCGTTCGGAATACTGTTTATCCAGCAGCGCGATAAAATTTTTCACAGTCCGCAATGGTTCCTGCAGGTCGTGCGAAGCCACATAAGCGAACTGTTCCAACTCTTTATTTTTAATTTGTAACTCGTTGTTATAGGTATGCATGGCTTTCTCTGTCTTTTTTCGTTGTGAAATATCGCGGATGGCTGCACTGACCAAAACACCTTCTTCGGTCTCCAAAGGGCTGAGCGATATTTCAACAGGAAATTCATGCCCGTTCTTGTGCAAGCCAAAGAGCTCAAGGCCCACTCCCATCGGGCGGATTTTAGGATTGGAGAAAAAGCTTTGCCGATGTTTGCCATGTTGTCGCCGAAATCGCGTTGGAATGAGCATTTCAACCGGACTGCCAATGATTTCTTTTTTCTGATACCCAAAGATGTTTTCAACCTGGGCATTTACCAATTGAATCAGCCCCGACTCACTCACAATCACCATCGCATCAGGCGCACTTTCAAGCAATTTACGAAACTTCAACTCTGCCCGCTTTCGATCGCTGATGTCACGGATTGCCGCGGAAACAAAAGTTCCCTCGGCAGTAATCAGTGGGCTGAGCGATATTTCAACAGGGAAAGTTGATCCATCCTTTTGCTTGCCATAAAGCTCCGTGCCTTGGCCCATGCTTCGGGTTTTTGGGTGAAGGATATAATGCTGCCGATATTGCCTGTGATTTTCGATAAAAGAGTCGGGAATCAGTATTTCAACTGCTTTTCCCAGCAGTTCTTCCTTCCGATAGGAAAACAGGCGCTCGGTTTGTGCATTAACCAGCACTATCTGTCCTTGCTGGTTGACAATGACCATGGCGTCGGGAGCTGTCTCAAGTAAGTCCTGCGCCCTGCTTGATGCCATTTCAAAATGGTTCATCTTACGAATCACCTGCGAAATTCCAACAAGCATTCCTTCCTCCCCGGTCATGGGCGAATACTGAACAGAAACCGCAATACGCTCGTTGTGCTTGGTCAGTCTGTGTGTTTGAAAAGGTTCTGAAGGTTTATTGAAAAGAATAACTTCTCGTGCCACTTCAAAATCATCAGTGCCGTCGTCGGGCAACAAACATCGCTGGTTTTTACCTGGTAACTCCTGATCATCGTATTCCAGCATCCGGCTGGCCGACTGGTTACAGTAAGTGATTTCTCCAGCCAGGTCAAGAGCAATAATGGCATCTCTGGCTTGATCAATAATGAAATAATTCATTTCCGATAATAGTTTAATCATTACCCTCTGGCTGGGTGCATTTAACTTATAAAACCACCCAACCTTCTCTCCTAAACGCTTAATCTCTTCATCTGTCACGAGACGCCAAGCGTGTCCGGATACTCCGGATAATCCCTTATCAGAATCGCAAAATTGATAAACTCACCATAGGAAACACATCAGCGGCCAACATAGTTCGGCTCAAACTACTATTCTAAAACATAACTTTTTTCCATAAAGAACATTTGTCCCTCCTCCTCAAAATTACCGTTGTAGTTTTCAAAACACCATTTTAGCTTGAACTCAACTCACGTACAATAATTTGATATTTAGCTGAATTACCTCTGCGAAAATCCTTTTGACCCGGGGTTGATTGGCAATGAAAATTTTGCTAGTTTGGCTAACCAAAACAGACTCCATTAAAAACATGAAGATCATGAAAAAATATTTCATCCTTGCCGGAATGCTCATTGCCAATCTGCTTGCCTTTTCACAACAGCCATACAAATACATCATCATCCCCGTTCAATTTCCTGAAATTGGCGAAGACCTCAATCCATACGGGGTTAGTACGGCACTTCAAAAGGTATTCAATGAAAAATCATTGGCCCATGCTTTTCATGCTCCCGACATGGAGGAGGATTATTGCGATGCGCTAACCGTAAACCTTGTTCCCGTAAAAAACATGTTTAAAAACAAACTAAAGGTGGAGTTGAAAGATTGCAGAAACCAAGTGATCTGGTCGCGCGAAGGGACCGGAAACTCAAAAGACTTCAGAAAAGGGTATGCGGAAGCGATTAGCGATGCACTAAGCGAACTGAATGATATTCCTGTGGATCCCAATGCGTCACCCACAGCCACGCCTGCAGTACAAGAAGCACCTGCTGAAAAGCCTGTAGTTGCGCAACAAGGTTTAGCAAGGCCAGTGGCCACATCGTCCAGCGGAAATCAGCCGGAAGAAGTCCTGTACAAACCGAACAAGCTTTTTTACAACTATACGTATTTTATTGATTTAGTTGATGCCGAAAACGGAAAGAAAAAATTGATTATTCTTAATGGCGAACTTCTAGGCTACGACAATTTGGCATTGATCGGAACTTTAACTCCGTCGGGATTAGGGGATGTTTTCACCTTGGAATGGCGCAATCCAGGCGGGGAAACTGTGCGCGGAGTAGCCAACTTAACGGCTGAGGAGTTGAAAATATCCTTGCCCGAGGGTGAAACGTTGAAAGTCATTACCCTTCAGAAATATTAATTCACCGAAAAATAATACTGAGTTTGAAATTTTTCTAAATATCTCCTGCCAATTGAAGTATCTAAGACTTAAGCTTCGATTCGCAGATCATATTTCCCAAGCAAGCCAGCTAAGCCGGAGTGCGAAAACCGGGCCTTTTTCAGATAGTTTTCCTCCGGGTCGATGGAAAAGCCAATTGCTGTTCGAAAATCTGCCTTTTCAAGCCTGCTTCGAAAGAATGTTGACCCAGTGAGAATACAATCTTCGAATACTGATTCAACTAACTGACATGCAGTAAAATCGCATTCAGTGAGGGAACAATGCTCAAAGCGGGTTTGCTTCATTTTCTTTTTAGAAAACAATGCATAATCGAGTTGACACGAGTCAAACGCCACCTGAAACAGAAAATCGCTGCACTGGCTGAAATCAAAGCCCATCAGTTTACACCGTTTAAAGCGAACATCTTTCAGACCAGTTGCACTGATTTTGACCAACATGAAGTTACAATCTTCAAAGCTGCAATCCAGAAAATCTGTCCCAGTCAAATCACCGTTCGAAAACAAGCAATTCATAAATCGGCAGCCGTCAAACTCGCAACCGGCAAGCCGTTCTTTTGCAAAATCAACTTGGGTATAGGTCTTATCGAAATTTGCTTGTTCAATCATCGGTATCTTTCTTTGTCCGCAAAGTTATCCTAATTTGTGTTTTTTAGCCAGAAAAAGTCCCCCAACCAGCGCGAAAATTTGTTTCCTTCAGCAAAAGTTGTGATTATTGTATCGACATTCCTGGCTGAACTTCACAAATCATTAATTCCCGTGTTGCGGGTTGAATTTTGTTGTGATTTTTGCTATCGGAAAATTGAAAAATCAGACTTTTACCTCAAGGTTTATGAAGAAGAGTAAACTGCTGCTGCTTTTGTTTTTGGCTCCGCTTGTTCTAACAGCCCAGGTTGATTCGCTCCAATTAGACCGGGCGTTTATCAAAAAAGGATGGAACGATACTAAAACCCTGTTCACTGCTCCTGCCCACTGGGATGGGCACGACTGGGCAACCTTTGGCGCAGTTTCAGCATCGGTGGCGGCCCTGTTTTTGGTTGATGACCCCGTACAAGAGGCCTTTCAGAACTGGAATCAACATGCCGGCAGGTCAGGCGAGCGAATATCTGCCAATTTCCTGGAACCTTGGGGTGCTGAATACTCTCTCGCTATGATGGGCGGTTTGATGGGCTACGGTTTATTGACAAAAAACAGGAAAAGTCAGTCCACGGCGCTACTAGCCGGCGAGAGTTTTGTACTGGCCAGCCTGTTCCTACAAATTCCCAAGCGCCTGATTGGCAGGTCTCGTCCAAGCTCCGGCGACGATCCGTTTCAATTTAATGGCCCATTCAAAGGTTCGGCCCTACCATCGGGCCATACGACAGCGGTTTTTGCGGTGGCGTCGGTTATTGCCAACCAGTATTCAGACACGCCAGTTGTACCAATCATCTCCTACTCGATTGCTACAGCCGCCGGGCTATCTCGAATTTACGACAACCGTCATTGGTTAAGCGACATAGCTGGAGGAGCCGCACTGGGAATAGCCGTGGGAAATTTAGTGAGTGGCAAACACAATAAAACCAAACGGGTAGCCGTCCTGCCATTCTCAACAGGACACATACAAGGACTACGCCTGGCGTATATCCTGTAACAGGAGAAGAGGATGCATAAAAAAAATCGTTACTTTTAGCCCATTCAAATGACAAACAGCTTAGGACTTATGAAAAAATGGGGATCTATCATTTTAGTGATGCTTTTGGTTGGCGCCTGCTCTTCAGGAAAAAAAGCATTGGATCGGGGCGATTATATTGAAGCCATAGAAAAAGCCGTCAATCGGCTTAGCAGCGACCCGAACAATAAAAAAGCCAAACAAGTGGTCAGTGATGGTTATTCGCTGGCGATGGAATATTACCAAGAAGAAATTGACCATATTCTGAGTGGAAATGATGCCTTTAAATGGGGAAAAACACTCAACATCATGAACAGAGTCAACCACCTGAGCAACCTGATCCGGCGGGTTCCGGCTGCACGTGGCCTGGTGTCGTCGCCCAAAATGTACACCGCTGAACTGAGCCAGGCCACCGAGCGGGCGGCTGAAGAACGCTACCAGGCTGGTCTCATCAGCTTATCGCGCCCAAATCGCGAAGATGCAAAAGAAGCTTATTATCACTTTTCACAGGCCGACAACTTGGTTCCCTCATACAAAGATGTTTTGGAAAAAATGTATGAAGCCAAAGACCGGGCAACCATTCACGTCATTCTCGAATCCGTTGCACTGCCATTGAAACGGTATGAATTATCCTCCGAATTCTTTTACGAACAAGTCATCAACCGAATGAAACAGCGGTTTCCAAGTTCAGGTTTTGTCGCGTTTTACACCCCCGAAGAGGCCGAAAAGCAGCAGGTTCAATATCCCGACATGGTTGTTCGAATGGAATTTTATGACTTTTTTGTAGGTCAACCGCAGCATTTTGAAAAAGAGGAAACCCTTGACCGTGTGGTTGAACGAGAGGTAGAAGTTAAGGTTAGCCGCGATTCAACGCGCATCGAAAAAAGACAGGAACGACTGAGGGGTAAAATCAAAATTATTACCGATGAAGTGGCATCACAAGGGCTGCTCAACGTAAAGATTGAAGAGTTTGAGACGCAAAAGCTAATTCTCAGCGAAGAGGTGCCAGGCGAGTTTTTGTGGCAAAATCAATATGGTATTTTTGTTGGCGACGAAGGTGTCCTGACCGAACAACAGGTCCGGATCATCAACAATAAAGCTGTCCCCCCCCCAGGACCGCAAGATTTGTTTGTTGAATTTACCAGACCGATTTATGCCCGCTTGACCGATCGGCTGAGTCAATATTTCAACAAATACAACTGATCATTTTATGAAGAAAATTGTTCTTTGTTGAAAACGTACCACACTTGAAACAAGCATGTTTAGTCAACGCAAAAGGAAATAATTAAAGTGCGAGTTCCATCCGCAAGCGGCGGACCATATAAAAAACAATCTAATCATATGAAAAAACTCGATAAACTCCAGCCACAACCCTTATGGGACTATTTTGAAGCGATTTGCCAGGTTCCACGGCCATCAAAGAAAGAAGAAAAAATCCGCGCCTTTCTCCTCAATTTTGCCGCACAAAATGGGCTGAAAGCCAAATCGGACAAGATTGGTAATATATTGATTTGCAAGGCGGCAACTGCCGGGAAAGAAAATTTACCCACCGTTGTGCTGCAATCGCACATGGATATGGTTTGCGAGAAAAACAGTGACAAAATATTCAATTTTGATACAGAGGCCATTGTTCCGGTAGTGGATGGCGAATGGGTGAAAGCCGATGGAACAACCTTAGGCGCCGACGATGGCATTGGTATAGCGGCCCAAATGGCCATTCTAACTTCAAACAATATTGCACACGGTCCTATTGAATGCCTGGTTACGGTGGATGAAGAAACCGGATTGAGCGGTGCGTTTGCCCTGCAACCCGATTTTTTGGGCGGGAAAATCTTAATCAACCTTGACTCAGAAGATGATGGAGAGTTATTTATTGGCTGCGCTGGTGGAGTCGATACATTGGGAACACTCAGCATTGAAAAAGAGAAGACACCGGGAAAATCATTTGCCATGAAAATTATGGTGAAAGGTTTAATGGGCGGCCATTCGGGTGATGACATTCATAAGGGACGCGGAAACGCCATAAAAATACTGACCCGCTTCCTGTGGCAAGCCATCCGAAAGTATGGTGTTCGAATTGCTGATTTCGATGGAGGCAACTTGCGCAATGCCATTGCCCGGGAAGCAACGGCTACGGTAATTGTACCTAGCGTACAAAAGGAACAACTGGTTGCCGAGATCAATATGTTTTCAGCCGATGTTGAGTTTGAATATGAGCGAACGGAACCCAACCTGGTTGTAGACCAAAGCTCTACCCTTGTTCCGGAAAAAGTGCTTACGCAAGCCAGCCAGGAAAACTTACTCAACTTGTTGTATGCCTGCCCTCATGGTGTACTGGAGATGAGCACCCGCATGAAAGATATGGTTGAAACCTCGACCAACCTGGCATCCGTTAAATTCGTCGACAAAAATAACCTGCTCATAACCACCAGCCAACGCAGCGAAATAGAAAGCCGCAAGTATTTTGCATCTGAAATGGCTCGCTCGGTGTTCGAACTTGCTGGAGCCAAAGTCAAACACTCCGATGGATATCCCGGCTGGACTCCTAACCCATCCAGCCCTATCCTCAAAATCGCAGTCGACTCATATATAAAGTTGTTTGGCGAAAAACCAATTGTACGATCCATTCATGCCGGGCTTGAATGTGGGCTATTTCTAGAAAAGTACCCTGATCTGGACATGGTGTCCATTGGACCAACCATTTTGGGCGCCCATTCACCCGACGAGCGGATCAATATTCACACCGTCGACAAGTTCTGGAAGCATTTGGTTGACATATTGGAAAATATTTCTTGATTATTATTGTTTCATATCCGACTTTCCAAAAATACTATCCTGCTGTCTCCTATTACATTATGAAAATAAGACAATCTAGTCCGCTTCTAAATTAATTGTCTTGCAACCTCTGTCATTTGCGGAAATGCAAATTGTTTCTATGTTTGTGCTACTAAAACAGTAGGAAAGGTAGGATAATATGAAGACAATAATTAGAAGCTTTAGATTTAGTGCATTAGCAATGCTATTTGCTGTTGCAAGTTTAGCAACCATGGCACAAGTTCAGTATAAACTGGATTCAAAAAACAGTTCGATCCTCGTAAAGGGCACCTCGACAATTCATGATTGGGAAATGAATGTGAAAGCATCAACCAGCTCTTTCACCCTCCAGGAAGACCAGTCACTCGAAAGGCTAACATCAGGTAGTTTCACAGTGGGTGTTGCGTCAATTGAAAGCGACAAAAACATCATGAACAAAAAAGCTTGGGAAGCTTTGAAGGAAGAGAAATTTCCGCAAATTAAAGCTAAACTGCTTCAGGTCTCACAAAACGGAAATTCCGGAACTGTGCAGATGGAGCTGACCATTGCCGGAAAAACCCAAAAAGTTGCTGACGATTTCAAGTTAACAAATGGAAGTGGAAAAATTCTGGTTGAAGGCATTTTAGACCTGAAAATGACAGACTTTGGCGTTGAACCTCCAACGGCAATGATGGGAACAATTAAAACCGGAAATGAAATTAAAGTTGAATATAAATTAGTCTATAACAAATAGTAGAGAGAGAGAAGTATTTTAAATTTAATTTAATTATCAATTATGAGAAAGATTACAGTAATTATTGCTAGTTTATTGATCGCAATAACAAGTTTTGCCCAGCAATTCGAAGCTGAAAAAATAGATCCTCAAGATTTTTCTGATCTGAAAGTTAAAGTTGGAGCTGATTTCGCTCTTCAACTTCAGTGGCTCGACCACGAGGCTGACGCTGAATTGATTGACCTAAAAAATAACTTCAATTTACCAACAGCCAACCTGAACATTACAGCCGACTTGGCACCGGGAATTCAGTTGTACATCAACAACTACATGTCCTCGCGCCACCACAATGAGGCGTGGGTCGAAGGTGGATACCTGACCATTGATAACCTGCCCTTTTTACCGGCTGCCGATGATTTGATGCAGTACCTGACCATTAAAGCCGGAGTGATGAACCCAAACTATGGCGATGCGCATTTTTTCCGCAGCAACAACGCCGCCGTTACCAACAACCCTTTTGTAGGCAACTGGATTATGGATAACTACACCACCAATCCCGGATTGGAAGTGATGTACCGCAACAATGGGATCTTAGCTTTGGTGGGAACCAACAACGGACGCATGAACTACGGACGTGGAAATGATATTGGTGATGAGCTTGTTTTCCATTGGAAACTGGGCTACGATACCAACATTAACGAAGATTTGCGGGTGCGTGCAAACCTTTCGGGCTACCACGTTGGCGAAGGCCACAGCGGATCGACCCTCTGGGATGGTGACCGTGCCGGTGCCCGTTACTACAACGTGATGCAACTGGCTTCGGCCGAAGGCGACAACTTTCGCTCAGGACGCTGGAGTCCGGGTGGAGGACAAACGGAGATGAATAGCTACATGGCCAACCTGTTTGTGCAGTTTCATGGCCTTGAACTGTTTGGAATTTACGAAAACATGAAAGGCGTTAAAGGTGGAAACGACCAACATTTCACCCAAACGGCCCTTCAGGCAATCTATAATGTTGGCGACTTCTACTTCGGCACTCGTTTGAATAAAGTATCAAACAATGATGGCTCTGAAGTGACTCGCACCAACATTGGCGGTGGCTGGCGAATGATTGACTATGTAACGATGAAGCTTGACTATGTGAATCAGGAATATGATGGTGCTGCTCACGGAGCAATTGCTGGTGGGAAATTTAATGGTGTGGTCTTGGAAGCCGCCATTTCATTCTAAAAACTTATTATTTGAATCAGGCAGTCCTGTATGACCAGGACTGCCTTTTCTTTTTTACTTCAAAAAAATAAGAACAGCTGATTCACGACAAATGAAAATCCGATACAAATACCTGGCAATCGTTCTGTGCACGTTGTCCTATCCCGTTGCCGGACAAATGGCTGCCGTGAAAGAGACATTCAGCCGGTACATGTTTGATCAGGTTCACATCTTAGGAAAAACCAATGTGAATGATTTTCACATGGAATACCGGGAAAATGACTTCTGTGAAGTACCGGGAGATTTTCGAAAAGGAAACTCGATGGTTGAAATAGAAATTCCTGCTGATCAGATCGAAGCTGATTCAAAATTAATGCTGAATGACTTTCTGGAACTAATTAACGCTGACAAATACCCGACAATTACCATTGAAATCGACTCGGATGAAATCACCTTTGACCAAGCAGGCGAGTCAGATCTGAAGACTATTGGCATCAGCATGAACGGTATCACCAAACAGTTTAGAAGCCAAACGTTCTCTGATGCCTGTTTCGGAAACCAATGGTGCCTAACGGGGGAACTAAAAATAAAGTTAACCGATTTCAATATTAAACCACCCAACAAGTTTTTCGGACTGGTGAAGGTTCGGGATGAAATATTTATTAATTTTAGGATTTTATTTTCATAAAAACCAAAAAGAAACAACTTTTGAAATTTAGTACCAAAACCCGGTATGGAATTCGTGCTATGCTTGAAATTGCCAAGGACGAATCGCAAAATGGCGTTTTCCAAAAGGACATTGCCGTAAACCAAGGATTGTCAGTCAAATACCTCGACCAAATTATTCATGGGCTAAAAACGGCCGGCTTAATCGTCAACCTCAGAGGAAAAAAAAGCGGCTATATTTTAACCCGGCCGCCAGCCGAAATAACCATGCTTGATATTCACAATGCATTCGAACCGGGCATTTGTGTGATTGACTGTATGGCCAAGGGATTTATCTGCGACCGCAGGAGTAATTGTCAGGTGAAGGGATTTTGGGAGAATCTAAATACGATGATTGTTGACTACTTCAAAAGCGTAACCTTGCAAGATCTTCGCGATCAAAAAGTCACTTTAGACCATTGAACCAGTTCAGGCATACAAGTTCAGCCATGTGATTGCAGATGCTTCCTCTGAAAAGATCTCTGTTTTCATATTCACCACCGATAATTGATCTTTCAGCAGCATCGCCAACGCAATTCCTTTGGGAGTATCACTGATGTATGCGATCCTTACTTCTTCAAATTTTGACAGATGCTTTATTAGTAGGTCAGCCAAGACGCCCAGCTCCGCAGGAGTCATACCTGGGGTAGATTTGCGGTGATCATGCAGAATTCTGATTTTTCCTGATAACTCCATCTTGTCAAGAACCTGAAAATACTTAACAAAGCCTTCCAGCTTGGTTTCCCCATAGAAACAGGCTTGGATAATACCCATCTCTTCTTTCACCTCAAATTTGTTCATCTTACGCGCACAATTAAAGCGCAAAACTATCAATTTTTATTCAAATCCAATAGATCAGTCCTATTCTGCGCCCATCAAAAATAAGAATTACGGGATTTATAATTAAAGTTTTAAAATACCACGAACTACGAGAATAACGGCAGCGAATTCTACATACCTTTGCACCTTCGCAATTTAAGCAATTACTTTATGGACCATTTGTTCAATCCAAAATTAATCAGTGTTCTCAGGCACGGTTACACAAAAAAACAGTTTTCCAAAGACTTATTTGCAGGTGTTATTGTTGGCATCGTTGCGTTGCCGCTTGCCATTGCGTTCGCTGTTGCTTCCGGTGTCTCTCCGGAAAAAGGGCTGATCACCGCTGTTGTTGCCGGCTTGCTAATTTCAGTCTTGGGTGGCAGCCGGGTACAAATTGGTGGCCCAACCGGAGCGTTCATTGTTATTGTTTATGGCATTTTACAAACCCACGGACTGGATGGACTGATCATCTCTACTATGATGGCGGGTGTCTTCCTGATTTTATTTGGACTCCTTCGATTGGGTTCGCTCCTCAAGTTTATTCCACATCCGCTCATTGTTGGTTTCACAAGCGGCATTGCCCTGGTCATTTTCACCACCCAAATCAAGGATGCGCTGGGATTAGAAATCGCCAACCTGCCTGCTGATTTTTTGCCCAAATGGGGTAGCTACCTAGTCGAAATTGAATCATTCAACCCCATGGCTCTAGGAATCACACTTGTCACAATACTCATCACCTTATTTTTCAGAAAAATAACCAGTAAAATACCTGGATCATTCGTCGCCATCATTTTTATTACCGCAATGGTGCAAATGTTTGACCTGCCGGTGACCACCATTGAGTCTGTTTTTGGTGAAATTCCAAACGGTTTTCAGCTGGCCTTTCCTTCCATCGAACTCAGCGAACTGGGCAACTACCTCGCCCCCGCCCTTACCATTGCCTTGCTGGGAGGTATTGAATCGCTTTTGTCAGCCGTTGTTGCAGATGGGATGATTGGTGGGAATCATCGCTCTAACACCGAACTGATTGCCCAAGGAATTGCCAACGTAATCACTCCCATTTTTGGCGGAATCCCGGCAACCGGAGCCATTGCCCGAACCGCAACCAATGTGAAAAATGGGGGACGGACACCTGTTTCGGGGGTTGTCCATGCTATTACCCTGCTGCTGATTATGCTTTTTGTCGGCCAGTGGGCCAAACTCATCCCCATGTCGTGTCTGGCCGGAATCCTGATTGTAGTAGCCTACAACATGAGCGAATGGCGCTTATTCGCCTCCATTCTAAAAGGATCGGGTTTTGATATTTTGATTTTGCTCGTCACTTTCTTTCTTACCGTGTTGGTCGATTTAACATACGCCATTCAAATTGGAATTGTCCTTTCGGCCCTGCTGTTTATGAAACGAATGGCCGACGCCGGAACCAAAACCGAAATGGAAATTGACAGCGACGTGCTTGAAAATTATAGCGCTTTGCCTGAGGGTTTGGCAATTTACGAGATCAGCGGGCCATTCTTCTTCGCTTCGGCAAAACAGTACAGCGCGACCTTAAAAAGCATTGGACAGCAATCGAAGGTATTGATCATAAGGATGCGACACGTCCCATTCATCGATTCAACCGGCCTGCACAACCTGAAGGATGTCATTAAAGACCTGCATCACTCGCACACCACGGTTATTCTTTCCGGAGTCCGCCCGGAAATCCTGAAAGAACTGGAAAAGAACAAGGTGCTGGAGTTGCTTGATCAATCCATGATCTTATCCACTTTTGATTTGGCTCTTCAGAAAGCAAATGATTTTCTGAATTAAAACATTGCGGTTCATTTTAGACCAACCATAACATTACGGGCAGACAGCCTGCTTGTTCGTTCAAAGCACTCTTGCTTTTCAATTGGGCTTGACCACTCTTTTCGCCAACGTGCAACAACAATCATTCGCGTGGTTTGTTTGTGAAAAAAAATTGTCATGCCAGTTAATATTCCAGAAACAGATCAAAAACGAGTGGTTATTGTTGGAGCCGGTTTTGCCGGGCTCAAGCTCGCTCGGAAACTGTACAAAAAAGGCTTCCAACTAGTGTTGGTTGACCGTAACAACTACCACCAGTTTCAACCGCTTTTTTATCAGGTAGCTACCTCGGGCTTGGAACCCAGCTCCATCTCCTTCCCTCTCCGAAAAGTCTTTCAGAAAATAAAAAACGTGTATGTTCGAATTGCCGAAGTAGAGCGCATTCTACCCGAAAAAAAGATGATTGAAACCAGCCTCGGAACCATGTGGTACGATTATTTGGTAATTGCCACCGGCGCCAACACCAACTTCTTCGGCAACCAGGGATTTCAGGATTACAGCCTGCCTATGAAGTCAGTTTCAGAAGCACTTTACCTGCGCAACCGTATTTTGCTGAATTTTGAAAAAGCGGTTACCCTGCGCGACAGGGAAGAATTACGCCAGCTTTTAAGCGTATTGGTAGTTGGCGGCGGCCCCACCGGTGTAGAGGTTTGTGGCGCGTTGGCTGAGATGAAAAAGTTTATACTTCCAAAAGATTACCCGGACCTGGACTTTGGTTTGATGGAAATCACCTTAATTGAAGCGGGCCCTCATTTACTAAGCGGCATGAGCCGTGAGGCTGCCGAAAAAGCGAAAAAGTACCTCGAAGAACTTGGCATCAAGGTTCTATTGTCGCATATGGTAACAAGCTACGATGGACAAACAGCACGTTTAAAAAACAACGAGCCGATTCAAACCCAAACCTTAATTTGGGCAGCGGGAATTGAGGGACAAATGCCCAAGGGAATCAGTTCAGAAAAATTGGAAAGAGGAAACCGCATCAAAGTCAATCGTTTCAATCAGGTTGACGGGATGGACAGGGTATTTGCGTTGGGCGATATTGCCTACATGGAAACTCCCAACTACCCCAATGGTCACCCACAAGTTGCTCAGGTTGCGCTTCAACAAGCCAAAACACTGGCTGATAACCTGGCGCGTGAGCGGGACTCCAAACGGTGGGTTGATTTTGAATACAAAGATAAAGGCTCGATGGCTACTGTTGGTCGAAACCGTGCAGTCGTTGATTTGCCTTTTGTCCGCTTTGGCGGGACATTGGCATGGCTTACCTGGATGTTTGTTCACCTGATGTCGATCGTTGGAGTCAAAAACCGGCTTCTGATCTTCATCAACTGGCTGTGGAAGTATTTTACTTTTGACCAGTCGCTTCGACTCATTTTAAAAGCATCGGGCGATAAATTCCAATCGAATCAAAAGCCTTGAGGCGTATCAGGTAAATCAATGTAAAAGGTAGTGCCTTTCGCTTCGGTACTCGAAAAGCCAACCACCCCTCGCAAGTACCTCTCACCCAGCAACTTCATACTATAAGTGCCAATTCCTCGGTTATGACCTTTGGTAGAATAGGAGCGCTGAAAGATCTGCATCTGAACGTCATGTGCCATATAAGTATTGTTGAACACACTAAACCGGACACTATCTCCACGATCCTTTGCCTTCAGAACGATACTGGCTCCGCTGGGGATAGCCTCCATGGCATTCTTCACCATATTAACCAGCACCCGCGTCAATAAGGTCTGATCGGTTACAATTTCTCTATCAGTAGTTTGATTAACAACTTCTGTATGCTTTTCATGAGCCACCACATGAAATCGAACCTGATCGGTCAGCTTATTAAGCAACCGGTCTATTTTTATCGGAGCAAAATGAGGCTGCAGCTCGCCCAATTCTGCTTTCATCATTTGCTGCTGCCCTTGAATCTCATCAATAATCTGCTCAGTCAATGAGCTGGCAATCTCCAGGTACTTTTCCTTCTTATCGTCCGAAAGTACAGGCATTAGTTCTAAAATTCCACTCAATCCGCCCGCAATATTCAATACATCGTGAAAGAAAATTCGCTCTAATAAGGCTTTTCGCTTACGTTCCGTGATGTCTTCAATCGATACAATCAAGTATTTTTTTTCAAATTCAATTGGTGTAGCCGTGATCTCTAAGTCGAGCTGAAAAGTTTCCTGATCTTTTTGGGAGGTTATTTTGCACTCACGGACAACTTTTTTAGATTGTTTCCACGCCTGATCAAATGCAGTTTTTGCACCACAGTATTCACACTTTTCCGTAGTGCCACATCCTCCTGTATCATTGACCGCATTAACACAATTGAAAATCTCACCAGGACGCACTCCCAAAACATGTTCCTCCAAATCGAGGTTATACTTTTCCAACATAGTATCGTTCGAAAACACGACCTGATTTCGATCATTCAGGATGCAAATCACTGATGACAGTGAAGAAAGTATATCTTTGATGTACTGAATCCCTGTTATCTCAATCCTACTCTTGAGAATCTCTTCAAAAGGTTCGCGAACTAGGTTGCCGTTTCTATTCATTTTATTTCAATCAACTGGGCTCACAAGATACAAAATTCCTTCATTTTGCCACAAGAAGATTTCAGAACAGGACAAATTGCAAACAAAATCACCATTCGATTGACCTAAAAAAGGAAAAACAACTGGTTCCCAAGATAAATTGCCCCTGACATTCAGCAACAAAAAAGACAAATGTTATTTTTTAATTGTTTAAAAACCTGTAAATTAAACTTTCTTAAACGTCTAATTATGACCATTCTATTTTTATGTTCGGGATCAGGTTCCTGCAAAAGCTTAATGGCAAAAACCATTCTGGAATCGATCGACTCAAGACAGCGAGTCCTTTCGGCTGGAATTGGCCTGGCAAAAGAAATCAATCCATTAGCCGTTCAAGTCATGAAAGAGATTGGTCTGGTGATGAACCTGGCCGATCTTCAACCTGTATCTGCACTCAAAGATGAGCCAATCGACTACCTGATTACTGTTGGAGAGAATACAAAAGAGGAATTTCATCAACTCCCCATTCCTTATCAAAACAAACTGCACCTCAGCTTTAGCAACCCGGATAAACCGAACTACCGATATGAAAGTCAGCTGGACGCTTACCGGCATCTGCGTGATGAAATCAGGACCGAACTTGACTATTTTTACCACCGGATCTTAAAAGAAAAGGCTGCCAATTAGCAGCCTTTGATGGTCATAAATCTATCGATAAATTCATTTCATGGTTGATTCCACGTCTTTGGGCGTGATCGGAATCCGTTCCCCAATTAACTCACAGCCTTTCTCAGTAATCAGCAAATCATCTTCCAGGCGAATTCCACCAAAACTGCGGAAGGCATCCAACCGGTCAAAATTGATAAATTCCCGATTTGCTTTTTCCGATTTCCATTGATCAATCAAGGCTGGAATAAAGTATATGCCCGGTTCGTTGGTAATCACAAAGCCTGCCTGCAATTTTCGTCCAAGACGCAACGAAGCCGTCCCGAATTGATTGACAGGTCGAATTTCATCGTCGTAACCAACATAAATTTGTCCCAGATCTTCCATATCATGCACATCCAATCCCATCATGTGACCCAGTCCGTGAGGCATAAACAAAGCGTGGGCACCAGCTTGAACCGCTGCATCCACATCGCCCTTCATCAACCCCAAGGCTTTCAGCCCCGAAGCAATCACTTTGGCAGCTTCAAGATGGATGGATAAATAACTAACGCCAGGTTTAGCCAATAGGGTCGCCCGATTATTCGCCGCCAAAACTATTTCATAAATCTCGCGCTGTTGCTGACTAAACGTCCCACCAACCGGCGAAGTACGCGTAAAGTCGGAAGCATAATGCATGCCAGTTTGCGCACCTGCATCGACCAGCAAAAGTCTGCCTTTTTCCAGAATATTGGAATGATCGTGGTTATGCAAAGTCTCGCCATTTTGGGACAGTATGATCGGGAAAGCAGGCGGATTTCCATTAGCCAAAGAAATTCCTTCAATGGTCCCGGCAATTCTCTGTTCCCAGGTACCAGGCATGGCCATTTTCATTGCTGTGACATGCATCTGATAACCAGCAGCTGCTGCCTTTCTCAGCTCCTCGACTTCACCCTCATCCTTGATGGAACGTAAACTCACAATAGCCTGAATCAGTTCCAACGATGCTTCAGCCTTCTGCTGTGATGGAACCACTCCGGTGAGTTCCTGCAACAGCAACTGGTTCTCAGCCCGGTATGGCGGTGTAAAATGAATCTTCCGTCCACGTTTTACCGCTTCGCCAACCTGGGCAAACAGCTTTTCAAAAACAAGCGCTTTCTTAATTCCAACCCGGGCTGCTTTTTCCTGCATGCTCTCTTGAGGCCCCATCCAAATAATATCATCGATGGAAAAATCATCACCAAAGAGCATCTCTTCGCCTGAATCAGCATCGATCAAACCGGCTAGATTCTGAAAATCAAGTCCAAAAAAATATAAAAATGTACTATCCTGCCGGAAATGATACGTATTGTCCTTGTAATTCATTGGTGAGTCCGAATTTCCCAGAATCAGAATCAGTCCTCCACTTACTTTCTCTCTTAACTGACGACGTCTTTGACGATAAATATCTCGATTAAACATGGGCCTGGTATTTTCAATAAAATTAAACGATTTCGAAAGGTAGCTACAATTCTACTGATTGCTTATGATTTTTGACAAGGCTTCGGATAAATTACAAAAAAAAGCTGAGCTTTTTCCTACTCACAAACATATAACTGATTTACTATGAATTCGTAAAACTAAATAAACTTCAAAATCAAATGTCATGGAAAATTCTCTGCTTAATTATATGAACAAGCGCTTCGGCGAAATTTCTCCGGTACGTCGCAAGGAAAGCCACATTGCGGGTCCGGTAATCACGATTTCGAGACAGGTGGGCTGCGGAGGTGTTAAAATTGCCCATAACCTTGCCGAAGCTTTAAATGAATTTGTGATTTGCAAAAAGTGGCAGGTCATCAGTAAGGAAGTATTACACGAAAGCGCCCGACAGCTAGAGTTAGATCCCCGAAAAGTTAACCGACTATTTACCCCCGACGAACACTCCACTTTCGATGAAATACTGGAAGCTTTTAATGCAAAAATGTACAAAAGTGACCGGATGATCCTAAAAACAGTCAAAGAGGTAATCAAGGGATTTGCTGTTGATGGATGCTGTATTATTGTAGGACGTGCCGGACATATCATTGCTAAGGACATTGAGCATTCTCTGCATGTTCGACTGGAAGCTCCCCTGGATTGGCGTATTGAAAAGATTGCTTCCCGAAATAACATTTCCACCGATGAAGCCATCAAGTTCATTTCGGAAACGGAAAAAAAACGGGAAACTTTTCGCAAGCATTACCTCAACAAAAAGCATCCCGAAGAAATGTTTGACCTGGTAATTAATGTTTCCAGATTCAAACCTGAAAATATTGTAAAAATCATAAAATCAGCCGTTGAGCTCAAGGGAATCACCGAAAGCCTGCGATCGAACGTCTCCTATTTTTAACCGGTAATATGTGTGGGCAATCCTTTGGTTTGAACCGGCTTCTGTCCATCAGGTTTCGGCATAAACATATCCTTGTAAGTTAATCCCAGTTTTTCTGCCATTTCCAGGGAATACTCCAAGCGTCCAAACTCCGGAGTAACATTATTGGTTCCAAAAGTGAACTTCACCCCCGCTTCTTTCGCACATCGTAAAATCTTCTCCGATGGTAACCTCAGGCGAGAGTTGATTTCAAGGGCTACGTCATTCTCTGCCAATACCTTCACGAAACGATCAATCCGTTCGTCAGTCCATAGCTCATCATACTTATCAGCAAGCACTTCAGGCAAATAGGTTGGATTGACATGAATATCAATCGGCTCCTGCGAAACGATGGCTTCAATGCGGCTAACCAACTGTTCCATAAAATCTTGCTCATCATCCACAAAAACCTCTTCGGGGATCCACAGACGCATCCTCCTTCCTTTGTCATCGGTCCAGGTCATAGCATCGGTAAACACGTAGTCAAACTGCGCAATTGCTTCGGGCGAAAACAAGGTTACCCACTCACGACCTTCGGCCTGCATGCCCCTAAAAATGGGCTGACCTCTCACCGTGTCCATGTAAGCGTAAAGCGATTCATCGTCAGTCACCGGGAACTTCAATCCACAGTTAGGCGCAATGCCATAGTTAATTCCGAGCTTCATCGAATTTTCCGCAGCCTGCTCAATGGTTAAGCCGCCTTTCAGGTGAACATGAAAATCGATTACCGGGAAGTTCGCCAGATGCAATTTGGTAATTTTACTATCCCATTCCCTATCGACAGGCGGTATCAAAACATCGCCATCAGGCAGCACTTTCAACTGAATATCCTTAAAATAAACGGTGCTGTTTGGATCGTGCGCCTGCAATGCAAAACAACCACGATCCAAAACCTTATATTGGTCATTCCGGGCACGATCAGGCTGATCCGGTTGAATGTAATTCACCACTTGTTTGCCATCTACATAGATTTCAACTTGATTTTCAACAACTTTGACTCTCATTTCAAACCACTCATTATCGTCAACCGTAGGGTAATAAACGTTGCGAATACCATAAAGACTGCCGGTTTTTTTAAGTTCGACGTAATCTCCTGATCCCTGATGCGAATTATTTACCTGTACTTCGTAGCCTTTTAGAGGCCAACCTTGCTCCTGCTTTTTTGAATGGATAAAAATGCCTGAATTAGAGCCCGGCATCGTCATGACCATGGCTTTAAGCTCGAAATTTTTGTAGATGCCTTTTTCAGGCCCGCCCGTGTAAAACAAGTGAGCCCGATCTCCGTGGCAAACAATGGCACTATCGACAACCCGAAATGATTCAGGATGCTCCATCGCCTCCCAACCAGCCAGGTTTTTGCCATTAAATAGCGAAATCCATTCTTCCTGATTCTTGTTATGACAGGCAGCAAGCAACAGAAGTGCTGCAAAGAAAAAAACAGCTCGAAACGTATTTTTCATGATCTAAGGTTTTGTTGGTTATTCCAACAAAGATAAAGCTCCTGCTGAAAACCCGACTATCAGCGGGCAAGTTTTTCTTGCGGGTTATCGGCCTTAAAAGCTGCAATAAAATTGACACCCACAATTGCTAAACAAGCGTACGCCGCCCAGGCATATGAACCTAGCTCAGTGAAAGAAAAGCTAAATAACAAGGGTCCCATCGCACTGAAAAAAACCAGAGAACTCATGGCAAACCCGCTAATGGCCCCCAAGTGCTTACGCCCATAAAACCTGGGCCAGACAACCGTGCTAAGTACACTAAACAAACCGCCTACAATACCATTACCAATAATCATGAAAGCATAAGGTAATCCGGGCGATAAAAAGGACAAGCTGACGAGTGAAACGATTTGTCCAAACAAAAAAACCAGCAGTAAATATTTCATTTTAATGTGATCGCTTAGCCAGCCCCCGGCCAACGAAATAAAAACAGAAATGGCAGAAGTTGGCACAAAAACAGCTAAAGCCACTGTTTTATCCATATTGGCCGATTCAAAAATAGAAACCAGGTTAAAGGTAAATCCGGTGATATAGAGTGCCTGCATTGACAACGCAACGACCATGACCCAAAATGGCAAGGATCGTTGGGCCTCTTTCAGCGTATATTGCTTTTCAGCCCGATGCAGTACCCGCTCCTGTTCTTCAACCTGCTCGTGACTGTCTCCGTCCTGCTCCAGTCCGCAATCCTCCGGATTATCCCGGAAAAAGATCAAGGCAACCACACTAAAGCCAAAACCAGCAACCAGCGCCAGCAGGATCCAAGCCCATCGCCAACTGTAACTTTCAATCAAAAAATCGAAAACAAGCGGAGAAATGGCAAAGCCCATCGAAACAAATACGCTGCTAATTCCGTTGGCAAAGCCGCGTTTGCGGTTAAACCATTTCATCATCATGTTGCGCGAAAGCATGGTTAACACGCCTTGCCCCGTAAAGCGCAACATGAAAAAGCCAAGGGTAACAAATATAAAGCTGACATAAAACTGAATGGTATCCAATCCCAAAGCTTCAGCAAAACTAAAAGAAATTCGATCCACCTGGCTCAGGTAAATCAATACAAAACCCAAAGCAATCGTAACCATCGTTCCCAACCACCGGGCACCGATTTTATCGTAAAGTTTTCCGGCACGGGTGAGCAGAAAGGAACTGGCAATGGTTCCCATCAAATAGGCCGTACTCAACTCATTCCGGTCGAACCTAAGGGCATCAATTAAATGATCAGTAAACGTTGATACACCCATCGTTTGGCCGGGCACACTCATAATAATCCCAAGCGTTCCCCATAGAACAACAAACCACCCATAAAAAACAGGCGATTTGGCAGGATTAAACGGGACATGATTGTATTGCTCTTTAATCATCGTGCAAAGCTACCGGTAAATTGAACAGCTTTTCATCTGGCCGCCAAGTTCAACTCACTTTTCACAATTTCTTAAAAAGAGTTGGATGTCTTTTTATTTTCTTTTAGTACTTTTGCAAACCAATTGAACTTCGTTTACGTTGAAATCGAAAGTGTTGGAAAGTATGAACCAGATGAAGTACATCCTTTTATTATTTGTTATTTTCAGCTTGTCAGGAAAAGATCCAGACGCGGTACAATACTTTTTTGCTCCGACATTTGAGGCGAGGCATCCGGAAACCTCCTTCGAGTTGGTCAATTTTAACGACACCATTCCCAACGACACCTTGTTTATTATAAAAAATAGAGATGGTTTGATTCATTCTTACCATCGGAATATCTTAACGGGGGTGTGTATAGATGGCGAATGTCGCATGCTGGACATAACGCTTCACTGGTCCGTCACCGGACGCTACCAGGGCTTTCAATTACCCAAAGGCGAATTTTTGAGTAAATCCGAGCACGAGCCATTCCAAAAAAAGGATTATGAGCGGTTGCACATATTACTGGCCGATCCGTACTCGGAGCTGGCCAATTACAAGATGGAAGAGCTGGTTCCGGTAGTTGATGAGAACGAAGTGGATGGAGTAACGGCCGCCACCATTTCCGGAGTAGAAGATTACATCGTTGAAGATGCCGTTTATTCGACCTATACGATTTGGCATATTGTTTATGGAAATACGCAGGATGTTATTGAAAATTATACCCGCAAAAATATCCACGCGGATTTGGTATTAAAGATCCTTAACAGCGGACATCATCGCGATGTTGTTTGGGGATTGGAAAACCTGAAGGAAGAGCTTGACTGGACTACAAGTCTTCAAGCCAAGCTATTCGAACTCATTGCAAACAAAGACCATACAATTTCCGGGAAAGCGATTGAAAGCATTCCCCCGGTGATGCTGGCTGATGAGCAAAACCAGCTCAAGCTATTCTATTACTTTGAAGGAAGCTCATCTTTCACGCAGCGCAAGATTCTCAGCAAGTTGGAAGAAGCTCCATTTCTTGCCTCAACAATTGAATTTCGGCTGGCTGAAAAGCTGCCTGAACTGAATGGGTCGATGATCAAAAATGTGTTGGATCTTTTTGCAGTACACCAAATCAAGCAAGCTGAAAGTGAAGAAGTCATCGCCGCCTTGCTTGATCATGAAAACCAGTTTATAGCGCGTAAAGCCTTTCAGTTTTTGGAAAAACACCTGACCGATAATAAAAAAATTGAACGGCAATTGAAAAAATACGAAAATCGATTCTGAAAAGCATAGAATCAATCCTACCCCAAAGTGTCTTCGATCAGGTATTTGTTTCGGTCGGCCGAATTTCGTGAAACCAACTCGCCGATAAAACCAGCCAGGAAAAGCTGTGTACCAATAATCATGGCGGTCAAAGCCAAGTAAAAATAAGGATTGTCAGTTACTCTCGGCGCTACCAAATGATGCGACAAAGCAACTAATTTATTGACACCCACGGTTACTGTCGCAATCAATCCAACTAAAAACATCAACGAGCCCAAAACACCAAAAAAATGCATCGGCTTTTTGCTAAACCTCGAAATAAAAATGACAGAAAGTAAATCCAACGGCCCTCGGATGAATCGTTCCATGCCAAATTTTGTTTCTCCATATCTCCGTTCCTGGTGCTTGACAACTTTTTCGCCGATCTTTTTAAATCCTGCCCATTTAGCCAAAACCGGTATGTAACGATGCATTTCTCCATACACCTCAATCGATTTAACAACCTGGCTGCGATACGCCTTCAACCCACAGTTAAAATCATGAATCTTAATGCCTGTCATCCGGCGGGCAGTCCAGTTGTAGAATTTACTGGGAATATTTTTCGATAAAACCGGATCGTGCCGTTTCTTCTTCCAGCCCGAAACCAAATCGTAGTTTTGCTCCGTGATCATTTGGTACAGTTCTGGGATTTCCTCTGGGTTGTCCTGTAAATCAGCATCCATGGTAATCACCACTTCTCCCCTTGCCTCGGCGAATCCAGCGTACAAAGCCGCTGATTTCCCGTAGTTTCTCCTAAACTTGATGCCTTTGACGCTTGGATTGGCCCGATTTAAGCTTTCAATAACCTTCCACGACTGGTCATTGCTCCCATCATCAACAAAAATGATCTCATAAGTGAACTGGTTAGGATCCATGACCTGTTTAATCCAACGCGTCAGCTCCGGCAACGACTCTTCTTCATTAAACAAAGGAATAACTACGGAAATGTTCATGCTTGTCTATTCTTCAGATTTGACCTCTCCCATCGCTTCATCAAAAGCATTTTCATCTTCTTTTCTCTTGATAAAAATTGAAGTGACCAAAGATATGATAAATCCGATAAAAGCGAAGGTAAACAGACTGGAAATGACAAGAACCAATGGACTTTGAAACTTACTCATCATTTCACCGGCCATCTCAATCTGATCGTCCGACATACCCTGTTGCATCAGGGCTTCTTCCTGCATGATACGGATTTGTTCCATCAGACTGGGGTCAATTTTCATCAAAACAACAGTGTAAAGCGCATTCAACACTCCTGCAAACAGCATAATAGCCACCCCAAAACCCAGCGCCTTACTATAGTCAATGAATCCTCCCAGCTCTTTATCCCGATAGTCTTTCTGGCAAAGATAAATACCGACTGCCATGATCACCCAAGTTACCAAACCGAGTGTTTTATTCATACTCTCGCCTAAAACATAGAGAACCACATTGTATAGGATAAGCGCTACGGCCAGGTAAATTCCATAAGTCATTGCTGACTTCCAAAAAGTAGATTTTTGTTCCATGATTAATCTGATTTATTGGTACACGACAAATATATTGGATTTTTCAGAAGAACACTTTACCCAGTGGTTATTTAGTTCGAATAAAATTCTGAAAAAAACGCTGAAACATATACCTGATCAATAATTGATTAGAAAAGCCAGTTCAAAAAAAAGCCGACCAAAGGCAAATTTCGTTTGCCGGGTATACAATTTTTTCTACTTTTGTCGCCGGGTAAGTCCTGTGCGACCAGCTCCCGCTGAATCCCCCCAGGGTCGGAAGGCAGCAAGGGTAGGCGGTTGTAGCGGTGCGACACAGGTAGCTTACCCACTTGCCGAATTAGCTCAGTTGGCCAGAGCACGTGATTTGTAATCTCGGGGTCCTCAGTTCGAATCTGAGATTCGGCTCAAATATGGAGAAATCCAATTGATAGAAAACCAATCCCAAATCATCGGAGACTGGAATTTGAATGATTGGATTTTGTTGTTTGAAATATTATTGGGGAGATACCAAAGCGGCCAACTGGGGCAGACTGTAAATCTG
>TARA_R110002050_G_scaffold158246_16_pt1 | contig 37492 bp, 37 predicted proteins | sample TARA_R110002050 | Tara Oceans TARA_R110002050 (sample SAMEA4396988) | marine metagenome | biome: Polar Biome; feature: [DCM] deep chlorophyll maximum layer (ENVO:01000326); material: water (ENVO:00002006), including particulate matter (ENVO:01000060) such as... | depth 25 m
GACCTGAAGCGCGGCATCGACCTGGCCGTGACAGAAGTCATCTCCAACCTTCAGAAGAAGGCCAAGAAGATCAAGACCTCGGCAGAAGTCGAACAGGTCGGCACGATCTCGGCCAACGGCGAAGCACAGATCGGCAAGGACATTGCCGAAGCCATGCAGAAGGTCGGCAACGAAGGTGTTATCACCGTCGAAGAAGCCAAGACCGCTGAAAGCGAACTCGAAGTCGTCGAAGGCATGCAGTTCGACCGCGGTTACCTGTCGCCTTACTTCGTCACCAACCCCGACAAGATGATTGCCGAGCTTGAAGACGTCTACATTCTTCTTCATGAGAAGAAGCTTTCGAACCTTCAGGCCATGCTGCCTGTGCTCGAAGCTGTTGTGCAGACTTCCAAGCCCCTGCTCATCATCTCGGAAGACGTTGAAGGCGAAGCCCTTGCTACGCTCGTGGTCAACAAGCTGCGTGGCGGCCTGAAGATTGCAGCCGTCAAGGCTCCTGGTTTCGGCGATCGCCGCAAGGCAATGCTCGAAGACATCGCGATCCTGACCGGCGGTCAGGTGATTTCCGAAGATATCGGCATCAAGCTCGAAAACGTGACGCTGGAAATGCTGGGCCGCGCCAAGAGGGTGTCGATCACCAAGGAAACCACCACCATCGTTGATGGCGCTGGCAAGAAGAAGGAAATCGAAGGCCGGATCACACAGATCAAGGCTCAGATCGAAGAAACTTCTTCCGACTACGACAAGGAAAAGCTGCAGGAACGTCTGGCCAAGCTGGCTGGTGGCGTTGCCATCATCCGCGTTGGCGGTGCAACTGAAACGGAAGTCAAGGAACGCAAGGACCGCGTCGACGACGCGCTCAACGCTACCCGCGCTGCTGTTCAGGAAGGCATCGTTGCCGGCGGCGGCACAGCGCTGCTGCGCGCTTCGGTTGCCATCACTGTCAAGGGTGTGAATGCTGACCAGGAAGCAGGCATCAACATCGTCCGTCGTGCGCTGCAGTCTCCCTGCCGCCAGATCGCGACGAACGCTGGTGACGAAGCTTCGATCGTTGTGGGCAAGATCCTCGACCAGAAGAGCGACACCTTCGGCTACAACGCCCAGACCGGTGAATATGGCGACATGATCAGCATGGGTATCGTTGACCCGGTCAAGGTTGTCCGCACTGCTCTTCAGGATGCGGCCTCGATTGCCGGCCTGCTGATCACCACCGAAGCCATGATCGCCGAACTTCCTAAGAAGGAAGGCGCCGGCGGCGGCGGCGGCATGCCTGACATGGGCGGAATGGGCGGCATGGGCGGCATGATGTAATAAGGCGTCAGCCTTGTTACCAATGCCCCACCGTACTTGCCTATCCTCCGGAATACTCCGGGCCGATTGTGCCCGGAGTGCCGGATGGGGATGAATTCAGGGCGGTCTGCGGACCGCCCTTTATTGTTTTAGAACCTTGGTATTGAACCGGATAAACTCAAATCGTCCAGACGCCTTGTGCGAAATCTTGGCTTTTGAATTAGCAATAGTTTAACCATTAACTGAAATTAAGGGTAGGCTTACTCAGAAAGCGCAAGTGGATTCTTTGTTGCGTTGAGAACCCTGTGATTGCAAGACACCGACGTGGTGATGGATACTGTTTGACGGAGATTTCCGTGCCGGGCGTATTCCGGTCAGATCAGACAGGACCTCATATTTCGCCGAGCCGGGCCGCGCATGATGCGCATCCGGGCACACAGGGCATATTTACATGATCGAACTCATCACGCTCTGCCGAGGTGGATATTGTTCAAGATTACTAAAGCGAACGACTTAGAAGGGTTTGGCGCGCCGCCGAAAGGCTTTGTCACGCCGGATCCGGAGCTTGTATCGCATTATTGCCGAATAGAAAGCTGGACCGCCAATCTCGCGACCGGTGTCTTTTTCATCGGGCCGGCGGCCCGGCATCACCACGGGCTCCCCGATGAGGGAGATTTCGGGCTGCTCAATCTGGTGCAATGCTACGATGCACCGTGCCGGCATCAGGTGCTGGAACTTTACGAAGTGGCCGCGACCAGCCCTTCGTCATTTTGCTTTTCCACCACCATCATTCACGAGGACGGCAGTCATTCTCCGGTTCTGTGCACTGGCCAGTCCTCCAACTTCTCCGATGACGGCGACGGTTCCATCAACGGCATTTTCATATTTCCGAAATTCAAGCTGGATCGAAACAAACCGTCGCACAATCACTGATGCATACGGGTTCCATTGGATTTCATTTGAACCTTACCGAACACGCATCGCTTCGAAGTCTTTCAGCGGCATTTGCGTCTTCAATCGGATACGCGGCATCGCACTGCCGGCGACGCCGTTGCGTCAAGTTTAAATGAACGATATGTTCAACATTGTTCAGCTATTCAGACCTAATGATTGCAGATAGGTGTCCTGTCATGTTCAAACAGGAGACACCCATGTCCACCAACCTACTGCTTCTCATTGCTCGCGTTCTGTTGAGCTTCATGTTCATCCTTTCCGGTTTCGGCAAGCTGACAGATCCAGCTGCAACAGCAGGCATGATCTCCGGCGCCGGCCTGCCAGCCGCGACACTGCTGGCATACCTTGCCGGCGCATTCGAGTTGATTGCCGGCCTTTTCGTGCTTGTCGGTTTCCAGACCAGGATCACCGGTTGGGCGTTGGCTGCGTTCTGCGTGTTCACGGGCCTGGTCTTTCACTCGGGAACTGTTGCCATTGACGGCTGGCCTGAAGGTGCGCTCGGCTGGATCAACACACTGAACATGATCATGATGATGAAGAACATCACGCTGGCAGGCGCCTATATCCTGCTTGCCGTTGTCGGCGCCGGCGCCTATTCCATCGACGCCCGTCGCGGTGCGACGCCGTTTGCCCGGACCGTCTGAACAATAAATCCAGCTGAATCGAATGAAGCCCCCGGTGCATGAATGCGCCGGGGGCTTTCGCGTTCAGGCAAGAGGCTGGCGATTGACAGGCAACGGGCTGTTCCGAGTGCGCGCGGCGGGCGCCGCCTGCTTTGCCACGAACCAGATCGCCGCAGCTATGATTCCGGCGATCGACAACAACTTTATGGCCGGTGAGGTGAAATAGGCCTCCCCGCCAAAAAACATGCCCAACAACCCGAGAGTGAGACCGGCCGTTACAACAACGCTAAGCAAGGCCGGTCCGAACTCGCCGCGCAAAATCGCGGCATCCGGTCTGATCGCGGCCATTCGCGTCAGTACGGCAAGCAGTAGCAGCGACGACAGAAACACTGCCGATGCGATGGCAAATTCCATGATGTACCCCACAATCCAAAATCATCCCGGTGCCAGGGACGAGGCTGAACCGGTGGAGAAGCGGCTTTTTGGTTGGCGGAGCCATTCGTCTGCCTGCGGCGATCTGGGGCTGGCCGAAGGGACGCGAAGGACGCGTGCAGGCCGGGTCTTTCCCGGAGACTTCAACTCTGCCTCAAAGCAGCAAAAACACAAGTGGGACGAACGTCGGCACGAAAATAAAGTTGGCCTGCCGGTCTTTGCCGGTGATCCGCGCGCAAGCATGATGCGTAGATGAGATTGTGAGCCGCAGTTGCCCCCCGATCTGACATGCTGCGGCGACGCAGTCGACAGGGATTCCGCCCTCCCTTCGACATGGCCGCCCCACGAAGGGGCGGCCTTTTTCATGCGCTACCGCAAGGCTTCGCCGATTCGAGGCCGGATCAGGTTACGGACCGGACCGCCTTGATGATTGCCGCCATGCGGGGATCGCCATCATGCGACGGCTTGCGGGCGCGCACCAGACAGGCTTCAGACTTCAGGATCACGCCGTCCGACAGGATTCTGAGATGATTGGCAGTCAGGGTCGAGCCGGTGGAGGTGATATCGACAATGATATCGGCGGCACCCGAAGCCGGCGCACCTTCGGTGGCGCCGAGGCTTTCCACGATGCGGTAAAGCTGGATGCCATGGCGGGTGGAAAAGAAATTTTGCGTCAGCCGCCAGTACTTGGTGGCGATAGCCAGCCGGCGGCCATGACGGGCACGGAAATCCGCGGCCACATCGCCGAGATCGGCCATGCTGTCGACATCCTTCCAGATGTCGGGCACAGCGACCACCACATCGGCATGACCAAACCCGAGCCGGGCCATGATTTCGGCCTTCTCGTCAGCGCGCGGCAGGCTTTCGCGCACCAGATCCTCACCGGTAACACCGAAATCCACGGCACCGGCGCCAAGTTCGCGGGCAATCTCGGAAGCCGACAGGAAGGCGACCTCGACCCCGTCGATGCCTTCGATGCGGCCGCGATAGCTGCGGTCATTGCCGATCGCCGACACCGGCAGTCCGGCGCGCTCAAACACCGCGATGGCGTCATCCTTCATCCGGCCCTTGGACGGCAGCGCGATTGTCAGTGCCCCTGGGGTAATGGTCATGATCGGGCCCTCACGGTTTCCATCCGGTCAAGCCAGAGCGAAAAGCCCACGGCAGGGATAGGTTCGCGCGCGCCAAGCAGCGTCATCAGCCGGTCGTAGCGGCCACCGCCGGCGAGAACCAGACCCGTTTCGCCCGCCGCGATCTCGAACACGAGCCCGGTATAGTAATCCAGCGGACGGCCAAACGCGGCACGCCAGTGCATGCGCGCCAGATCCTCGCCCCGCTCCGACAGGGCGTTGAGGCGGGCTTCGAAACTCTGCTGCGCGGCGCGGATATCGAGCCCTGCAGCCTTGGCAAAGTCAGACAGCACCTGCGCGGCGCGGTCAAGGGGCACATCAAGCGCGAGGAAAGTCTTGAGCGCATCAAGCGAGGCCGGCGACAACCGGGTCGAGGCGAGCGCCTGCTTGTCCATCAGCCGTGCGGTGATTTCGGCGGGCGAGCGGCTGGCGTGGGTGGAATAGCCGGTGGCCTCCATGACACTTTCGATGTGGGCCTGCAGACCGCCGGCGTCCCCCTTGGCGAGGAAGCCTGCAACGGTCTCATCGGGAGCGGCCGACGTGTCGGGACTGGCCAATCGGGCGATCATGGCGGCAAGCGCCTGCTCATTGCCAAAGGCATGGATCAGCCGTTTCTGCCAGCCCGCGGGCAGACCGAGGCCCGCGACAACGGCTTCGAACACCGACTGATCGCCAAGGGTAACCGTGAGGTCGTGACCCGACGCATAATGCGAAACAAGCGCGCGGGCATCGAAGACAGCCCGGGCATCGGCGCGCGCCTCATCGGTCTCGCCCAGATCCTCGACACCTGCCTGGAAAAACTCGTTCGCCCCGTCGCGGCGCTGGCGGAACACCTGCCCCAGATAGGAGTAGCGGCGCGGTGTGGCCACACCCTCGGCGATATGGGCGCGGCAGACCGGAATGGTGAATTCGGGCCTGAGGCAGAGGCTTTCCCCGGTCTCGGATTCGGTGAGGAAGATGCGGCGGCGCAGATCCTCGCCGGCCATGTCGAGAAACGGCTCGGCCGGCTGGATTACCGGGGTGTCGACACGCGGCGCCTGCAGCGCGGCAAGTGCGCGGGCGAGATCGTCGGCGAAATCTGGAAGTCCGGCCTGGGGCATAGGTGTCTCAGCCCTGCCCGTTGGCAGTGTTGAGTGCGGCGTCGGACGCCTGCTCGGCAAGGATCCGCTTGACGGTGATGACCAGATCTCCCTCGTCGACCAGATGTTCGCCGGCCTTGGCCTCGCGCCATTCGGCGTTGTCGGTGATGGTTTCGGCGATGCGCTTGCCCTCGATCAGGTCCTTGACGATGACTTGGCCCGCCTCCTTCTCGTTGCCGCCCTGAATGATCGCGATGGGTGAACCGCGACGGTCGGCATAGCGCAGCTGCTTGGGGAAATCCTTGGGATTGCCCTGGAACAGCTCGACCGGAATGGTCGGTCCGAGCGGCTGGTTGTTGTCATCCACCGGGTTGAGCGCGGTGCGCAGTTCCTGCGCCATTTTGGCGTAATCGCCGATGCGGTCGCGATCCATGATGGTGATGAGGATCGGGCCGGTGGCTGCCTCGCCCGAAATCTTGCCGAGGTTCTTCAGCGCCGTCATCAGACGCGACACGCCGATGGAGAAGCCGGTGGCCGGCACCGGCTGGCCCATGAAACGCGAGACCAGACCATCGTACCGGCCGCCGCCGCCGACGGAGCCGAACTGGACTTTTTGGCCCTTCTCGTTGGTGACATCGAACAGCAGTTCGGCTTCGTAGACAGGACCGGTGTAATATTCGAGGCCGCGGACGACGGAGGGATCGAAGCGAACTCGCCTCGATCCATACCCCGCAGTCGCGGTCAGCTTGAACATTGCCTCCAGTTCTTCGAGTGCTTTCTTTCCAGACTCTGTCTTGCCTACGGTCGCTTCCAAACCCACAATCGTATTCATGTTGGAATAGTAAAACTGCTGCGGAGGCGACGTGCTGAAGTTATGAGATGAAACCAACTCATCGCCTGGCACATGATAAGGATCGTCTTCCTGCCTCGCCCAACCAGAGCCTTGCTGTGTGATCAGATACGCTTCTACAATTCCGACCTGCCCATCAACCAGTCCGGCACCGGGCGTGAAATCGCCCTCGTCAACCTTGCCGCCATCCCAGCGGCCTTCGCCGAGCAAAAGCTTCACGCCCTCAATTCCAAACTTGTCGAGCTTGTCGATGGCGCGCAACACGGTGAGGCGTTTGGCGGCATTCTCCTGGCCGCCGAGCCCAATCGCTTCCATCACGCCATCAAGCACCTTGCGGTTGTTGACGCGGATCACGTAGTCACCGCGCTTGATGCCGAGCGCTTCCATGGTGTCGGCCATCATCATGCACATTTCGGCATCAGCCTGGACGCCGGGCGCCCCGACGATGTCGGCGTCGAACTGCATGAACTGGCGGAAACGGCCGGGGCCGGGCTTTTCGTTGCGGAACACCCAACCGGCGCGGTAGGTGCGGTAGGGCAACTGGATGTCGTTGAAATTCTCGGCCACGTGACGGGCCAAAGGTGCTGTCAGATCATAGCGCAGGCTCAGCCACTGCTCGTCGTCATCCTGAAACGAGAACACGCCTTCATTGGGCCGATCCTGGTCGGGCAGGAATTTTCCCAGTGCGTCGGTGTATTCGACAAAAGGGGTTTCCACCGGCTCGAAACCGAAACGCTCATAGACCAGTTTGATCCTCGCCATCATCTGGTCAGTGGCGCGGATGTCCCCAGGCGACCGGTCGGGAAAACCACGCGCCAGACGGGCTTTGAGTTTCTGGGGCTTCTTCTGCTTCTTGTCGGACATGAAAAAGGGCCTGCGAAAGGAGAAACGGTTCGTCGCGCTTCTCCTAACCGACAGGCCCTTTTGCTGCAAGGCTTTGGGTGCCCGGCCGGTTACAGCCAGACCCCCTCACCTATTCCGGTACCGCTCAATAATAGGGTGAGCGGCACACCCGGCGCGGACCGTGATAGGGCTGGAACGAGTTGTCATAGTCACGGTACGAGCGGTATTTGTTGTAGCACCAGCGAACGTGCTGCGGGTTCGTGTAACCCGGACGCGTTGCCGGGCTGCTGTTGTTGAGCGCGCCGCCGACGATGGCACCCAGTGCAAAGGCCGCGGGCGGGAACCAGTAGCCGTTGTGCCGGCGATACCCGCGACGCTGCTGCCGATAGCCACGGTGACCGTTGTAATAACCGCGATTGTTGTGACGATAGAAGCCGCGCCTGTTGTTGCGGTTGTTGCGGTACATTTTACCATGCTTGCCGCTTTCCACCTGAATCACCAGATTGGATGAGCCGGCTCTCTCAACCGCAGGTTTCTGCAACATCATCGGCGCAGCGCTTGCCGGCACGATAGCCGCGAAGCAAAACGAAACCGATATCATGGTCTTCATCAGTGTCTTTAACATTTCCAACTCCTCATGTGGATCACAATTGTCCCTTCAAGGTGTAAACGCGGTGAGCGTTTGGTGGTTCCTTCGGCCTTCATGGATTTGGTTCATTGTGACTGCCGCCAGTGCCGAAGCACACCGAATTCGCTGTGACTATATCAGGCATCCGGAGATTGCCAAACTCCGGCCGGCAGATCTTTAGCCAACCGGTCTTCGTGATCTTGCCTATTTTGCCTGTGAGCGGTGATCAACCGCCAATCTTTGCGCCCGCGGCATCGCAAACCACGCGGACCTGGTAAGTATAGCCATCACGCTGATTGGTGGTGTTGTGCAAGGTCCATTTGTTGTTTTTTGCCTTGTTCTTGCGCGCGGCGACCGCATCGAGCTCGAAATAGGCGTAGGCTTTGACTTCCTGCGGCTGATTGAGCACCTGGTGCTTCTTCGCGCCCTTGTTCATCCTGGAATGAAGGTTGAGTTCGCATGCTTTCTTGGGATTGGGGCCTTGCCAGGCAATCTTGTTCATCGGCACCTTTGCATCGTAATGGATCGACACCGAGCGTTTGCTGCCCGCGCCGACATCGCGGTTGCTAAAACTCCTGCTCCACAGATTGCCGTCCCCTTCAAAATACAGCACGCCCTTGAACGCACCGACCTTCATGGCGGCGATGCGTTCGCCGTTGGTGGCGCGGGCATAAAGGCCAAGAAGGAATGTATGACTGCTCGACTTGATGCCGGTATAGCCGTTCTTGTTGGCCGAGACCACGATCGGCTTGACGTCGATGCCGTCGCGAGTGACCTCAACCTTTTCAATCCAGTCCTTGGCCGACGCGGTCCCTGGCAAGGCCATTCCGGTGGCGAGAACGGCAGTGGCCAGAATGGCGGAGGTAATCGTGGTTTTCGTAGACATTTTCTTCTCTTTTCAATTGGTGTTTGAAGTCAATGACCGGGTGATATCGCAGGCTGTTTGAACGCTCGCTGACCACCTGCTTCATCTGCGGTTCAGGAAAGCAGGCCTCCCGGTCTCGCGGAAACGTGACTGTGGAAATAGGCCGGCATGATCGACAGGAGGCACCAAGCGGGCGATAGGTGTTGCTCTCGCCCTTCCCGACACTTCTGAAGAAAGCGGTGCTGCCTTGCGCCTGGTTCTGCTCACAACCCTGACCATGATGGCGTTTGCCGCGAATTCAGTTCTCGGCCGGATGGCTATGGGATCGGATGATTTACAGTTGATCGATCCGGCGAGCTATTCCGCGGTCAGACTTGCAAGCGGAGCGGTGATGCTCTGGGTACTGGTTGCTTTCAATGCCCACGACCGGAATGGCAATGCGCGCGCCCGTTCCGGCTCCTGGGGCTCAGCTTTTGCGCTGTTTGCCTATGCAACGGCATTTTCCTACGCCTATGTCGCGCTCGACACCGGGACCGGCGCGTTGATCCTGTTTGCCTGCGTGCAGGCCACAATGATCGGCTGGAGCCTGAAGGAAGGCGACCGTCCGGGTGCGCTTGAATGGCTGGGGCTGCTGACCGCTTTCGGTGCGTTCGTCTGGCTGGTCTCACCTGGTCTGTCGGCACCCGATCCGCTGGCGGCAAGCTTGATGGCGCTGTCCGGCGTCGCCTGGGGCGCCTATTCGCTGCGCGGCCGCGGGCTCTCCGATCCGCTGAAGGCGACGGCAGACAATTTTCTGCGTTCGGTGGCTTTTGTCGCGCCGCTCGGACTTATCGTTCTTGCGGCGCGATTGCCGGTGCACGCAAACATGCCCGGCCTGGTGCTCGCCGTACTCTCGGGGGCAGTCACTTCCGGGCTCGGCTATGCGCTGTGGTACCGCGTGCTCAGGCAGATCGGGGCAACCCAGGGCGCCATCGTGCAATTGACGGTGCCGGTGATCGCAACACTCGGAGGCACACTTCTGCTTGGCGAAGCCTGGTCGTTGCGGCTGGTCATCTCGTCACTGCTGATCCTGGGCGGCGTCGCAACTGCGATCATCGCCAGGCAGAAACGGGCGTGAGCCTCACGCCTTGCCGGCGCGCTTGTGCAGCTTGCAGGTGAGCGCAAGCCCGACGCAATGCGATAGCGCCGCCCTATCAGCGGTCTTTCCCGCTTCCAGAACAATTGCCCGATTGCCCTCGAAATCGAGCGTGTCGGGATAAAGCCTGCGAAACTCCTCGACCAGATTGGTGTGGCAGATGAACATCAGCGCCACATCGCCATTGGCGCGCGGCTGGATCCGGACCGAACTGCCGGTGTTGCGCTTTTGCGGAGCAAAACTCTGCTCGCCCCATTTGAGGCTTTCCTCGAGCGCTCCGATTTCCGGAGTGCGGGCGGCCACGTCCAGGATCAGCGCCTTGAGCTCGTCAGGGTTCATCAGGGCCGCGGCAACGCGGCCCGCGCCGCCTCCACTTCCGTCCGGCAGCAACAGCCTTCCAGATGGTCGTTGACCAGACCCATTGCCTGCATGAAGGCATAGACAGTGGTCGGGCCGACGAAACTCCAACCCCGTTTCTTCAGATCCCTGGAGATGCGGGTCGACACCTCTGTTGTCGGATTGGCGGTCAATGTGGCGTAATCGACTGTTGCCGGACGTTCGCCGGCTGAGGGTTCATGGCTCCAGAAATAGCGGGCCAGCGAGCCAAACTCGTCAACCATCTCGATGGCGCGGTTGGCGTTGTTGATGGTCGAGACGATCTTGCCGCGATGCCTCACTATGCCCTTGTCTGCCAGCAGCCGCTCGATGTCGGTCTCGTCAAAGCGGGCGACCTTGTGAAAATCGAAGCCTGCGAAACCGGCTCGGAAATTCTCGCGCTTGCGCAGGATCGTCAGCCAGGACAGGCCCGACTGGAAGCCCTCCAGGCAGATCTTCTCGAACAGCCGGATATCGTCGGTGACCGGCCTGCCCCACTCCGCATCATGATAGGCCAGATAATCGGGCAGAGTGCCCGGCCAGAAGCAGCGCGTGCGGCCGTCCTCGGAGACGATCAGACCGTTTTCATGCGCCATCAATTTGCTCCATCTAGCCGCTGGCTTGCATGGTTAATCGGGAATCGGGGGCAATTAAGCGGTCGTTCACCGCGTTTTGCAAGGCGGCGATAACCCTAAGAAGAGCTTTCCGGCCAAACCGGCCTTTTATTGACGCCGATTCACCAATTGATTCCATCCCGCGCCTCAGCATGGGTCTTGAAGGCAGGGTCATTGGCGCAAACCGGCGGTGGCGTTCTGCCGAAATTTGACGAAAGGTTTGGGTCCGTCCGATGAAAAATCTTGCTCTTCTCTTCATGTCAGGCGCGGCCTTGAGCTTCGCTTCCCTCGCCACGCCCGCCGGCGCGGGTGATCGTTACGGCCAACGCCCACCTGTGGTGTTGAGCCCGGATCTGTCCGCTCCCTGGGTGATGCAGCTTGGCGGTCAGGCCGCTCCGCGCGGCGGCGTTGTCTACCGCACCCGGCCCAAAGCGGCGCGCACGCCGGTCTATCAGACCCGTACGCTCAGGGCCGAACCGCGCCGGGTGACAAATGTGGCCCTGGCCGCGCCGCGGGCAAAGCCCGCCCCTGCCCGCCAGATGGATCCGCGTTTCCTGCCTCAGACAGTGTCTTATGACGGCGATCAGAAAGCCGGAACCATCATCATCGATACCAGCCAGCGTTTCCTTTATCTGGTCACAGGGAATGGCCAGGCGCGGCGTTACGGCGTCGGCGTCGGCAAGCAAGGCCATGCCTGGAGCGGCACCGAGAAGGTCAGCCGCAAGGCGGAATGGCCGGGTTGGACGCCGCCTGCGGAAATGATCAAGCGGGTGCGCGAGCAGGAAGGCCGGATCCTGCCTGCACACATGAAGGGCGGCCCTGAAAATCCGCTCGGCGCCCGGGCGCTCTATCTGGGCTCGACGCTTTACCGCATCCACGGCACCAACCAGCCCTGGACCATCGGCAATGCCGTGTCGTCTGGTTGCATCCGGATGCGCAACGAGGATGTCACCGAATTGTACGAGCGGGTAAAAGTGGGCGCCAAGGTCATCGTGATGTGATTTTGGGCCGGCATCGGCCAGTTGATCAACCCGGCCCGGCGGCAGCGCCAGGCCGGGTTTTTCACGTCTGGATCGCAGGTCCTGCCCAGTTTCGACCCTGAGTGAGGTTGATCCCCTGAAAATCAATGGTACCTTTGTGGCATAAGATGAAAAATCCAAGAGGGGACTCCATGACTTTGCCACGTCTTTCAACCCGTTTTGCCATCCTGGCGGCGAGCGCCCTGGCGCTGTTGATCGCTCCGGCCCTGCCAAGTGCATCCGCGATGCCCAGGAGCGCCACGCCACAAGCCCAATCTGCGCTTCCTGTCGTGCAGGTGGCGCAGTCGAAGAAACCGAAATCCGAATTCTGGCGCAAGAAAGTCAGGCTTCAGACCAGCGAGAAGCCGGGCACGATCATCGTCGATACCAACACCAAATACCTCTATTACGTCGAGGGAAAAAATCGCGCCACGCGGTACGGCGTCGGTGTCGGCCGCGACGGGTTTGGCTGGTCGGGAACCGTGAAGGTGGGCCGGAAGGCCGAATGGCCGGGCTGGACTCCTCCCGCCTCCATGATTGCGCGTGAACGCAAAAAGGGCCGCCATTTGCCGGCCCACATGAAAGGCGGTCCGAACAACCCGCTGGGCGCACGTGCGCTCTATCTTTACAAGGGCGGACGCGACACCATTTTCCGCATTCACGGTACCAATCAACCCTGGACCATCGGCCAGAACATGTCGTCGGGCTGCATCCGGATGATGAACGAGGATGTCGAACATCTCTACAGCCGCGCAGGCGTTGGCTCCAAGGTCATTGTGATCGGCCCGAATGGCAGGGGCTCGGAAAAGCTCTATACTGATCGCGGCATGGATTTCTTCGGCTCGCTGTTCGGCGGCTGAAGCGCGATTGACGCAACCGGACCAAACGGTTTTCACAAGGCGGCATTTCCGAATGCCGCCTTTTTCATGCCCTCAGCTGACCCGGTCGGCAATGTGCTATTCCGCGGCTTCCAACCGCACTGTTTTTACCGCAGCCGGTAGCCCGGCGGGCTTCTCCCCGCCGTACACCCAATCGAGAAGCTCGACCGTATGGATGATCGGAATGCCGGTGCCCCCTGCGATCTGGGTCATGCAGCCGATATTGCCGGTGGCGATCAGGTCGGGCCGGGTGCGCTCGATGTTCCTGACCTTGCGGTCGCGGAGTGTCCGGGCGATTTCAGGCTGCATGATGTTGTAGGTGCCTGCCGATCCGCAACACAGATGCCCCTCCGGGGGATCCTTGACGGTGAAACCAGCGGCCTTGAGCAGCGCCTTGGGCTCGGCCGTAATCTTCTGGCCGTGCTGCATCGAACAGGCGGAATGATAGGCCACAACCATATCCGCGCCATTGACCGGCGCAGGCAATTCGATACTGGAAAGATATTCGGTGATGTCCTTGGCGAGCGCCGAAACCCGCGCGGCCTTGTCCGCGTAGGCAGGGTCCTCGCGGAACATGTAGCCGTAATCCTTGATCGTGGTGCCGCAGCCCGAGGCGGTGATGATGATGGCGTCAAGGCCGTCATTTTCGATCTGGCGCGTCCAGGCGTCGATATTCCTGCGCGCCGCATCGAGCGCGTCATGCTCGCGGCCCATGTGATGCACCAGCGCCCCGCAACAGCCCTCGCCTTCAGGCACCACCACCTCAACCCCGATGCGGTTGAGCAGCCTAATCGTCGCCTCGTTGATGCCGGGCTTGAGCACAGGCTGGGCGCAGCCGGTCAGGATGGCGACGCGCCCGCGCTTTTCGCCGGCCGCCTGATGAGCGCCCGGTCTGGCAAACTCCGAAGGAGCCGGCACTGTGGCGGGCGCAAGCTCCAGCATCGCCGCCATCGGCTTCATGCCTGGCAAGGCGCGAAACAGGGGTGCGAAGGGCCGTCCGAGACGAGCGGCATAGAGCGAGGCGCGAAAGCGGCCGGGGTAAGGAAGCACCAGCGCCAGCAGCGCACGGGTGATGCGGTCCATCAAAGGTCGCTTGTAGGTCTTTTCTATATGGGCACGGGCGTGGTCAACCAAATGCATGTAATTGACGCCTGACGGGCAAGTGGTCATGCAGGCCAGACACGACAGACAGCGGTCGATATGGGTGACCACCTGTTTGTCAGCGGGCCGGTTGTTTTCCAGCATGTCCTTGATCAGATAGATCCGGCCGCGCGGGCTGTCGAGCTCATTGCCGAGCGTCACATAGGTTGGACAGGTGGCGGTGCAAAATCCGCAATGCACGCATTTCCTGAGGATCTTCTCGGATTCAGCGACACCGGGATCCTTGAGTTGCTCGGCGGTGAAATTGGTCTGCATGTCGCGGATACCTCAAGGCTATCACAAATGGATATTTGATGCGGCAGGCCGCTCGGGCCGGCCGCAGAATTCCCGGATTGCGGGTGCTGGAGCGCTCAGAGCAGCCAGCTTTGCGGATTGTCGATCGGTTCGTTGCGACCAAGTTTCTGAAGCCCGACGATCGTGCGCACGATAATCCAGAGGCCAACCAGAACCATCGTCAACATTCCAACCAGAACCAGCATCAGCAGACCACTGACCAAGGCACCGAGCAGGCCGAACCAGAAGGTGCGGATCGCCCAGGTGTAATGGCTCTCGAGCCAGGGTTCCGATTTGCCGCGGTTGAGATGGGCAAGCACTATGCCGACGATGCCGGAAATCCCGATCACGAAGCTTGCAAGGTAAAGGATGTAGATGACCTGCAGATTGGTCTTTCCCGGTTCCAGCCAGCGGTCGGTCTGGCGCGGTTCGGGGGTGTGTTCCGGATTGCTCATTGCATACTCCCTTTTTTCGAAAGGACCCTCGGTCCAGGCAGCACCATGCTATCATATCGTCGCTGTCATGCGCCCCGGATTGAGAACGCCAGCCGGATCGAACTGATCCTTGATCCGCCGCGACAACGCCTCAAGCACCTGCGGTTGCGGCTCGAATACCGGCACGGACGCGCGCGTTGCCGCATCCGCCCGCACCAGCGTCGCATGGCCGCCGCCCAGCGCCTTGATGTACTGGCGGACGAGATCGGCGTCGGGGTCAGCTTCCATCTGAAGCCAGACCAGCCCGCCCTGCCAATCGTAAAAGGCGTCGACGCCTGTCTTGAGCCGCAAGGCTGCGACAAGCTGGTGACCGGCGTTCGGCGCGACCGACACCCGCCAGACAGGCTTGGTGTGTTGCGAGGCAAAAGGCTTCACATCCCGGATGTCACGCCACAGCCTTTCAGTCTCTGGCGTATCGAGAACCGAGACCTCGCCGCGGCGGCGCATTTCCGCGACAAGCCGTCCCGAGCGGACTTCGACCGAAGGCGTCAGCCCTTCGAGCCTGAGGACCGTCAACGGGCCGTCCTTGAGCCGGCCGTCCGCCACCTTGCTGACAACGCTTTCCGGCAGATGCGCGGCGCCTGACACTTCGACAGACATCGCCATTGCGGCTGCCATGGCTTCAGCGGCTTCGGCGTCATTGAGGCCGGAGACGGCAATGCTCACCGATGTTTCGGGCCTCGGCAGCACCTTGAAGATGACTTCACACATCACCCCGAGGGTCCCCCAGGAGCCTGCCAGCAGCTTGACCAGATCCAGCCCGGTGACGTTTTTCATCACCCGGCCTCCGCTTTTGACAACGTCGCCCGCCCCGTTGACGAAGCGCACGCCGAGAAGGTTGTCACGCGCGGCGCCCGCCAGGATGCGCCGGGGACCGGAGACATTACCCGCGAACACGCCGCCGATTGTCGGCTCGCCGGTGCTGCCCAGAAGCGGACGATGATCCATCGGCTCGAAGGTCAGCATCTGGTTGTTGACCGCAAGGGCCGTTCCGACCTCGGCGAGCGGCGTTCCCGCGCGAGCCGCCATCACCAGTTCGGACGGGTCGTAATTGGTAATCCCGGTCAGTCTGGCCAGCGACAGTGTCGAGGCGCATTGCAATGGCCGGCCCAAACCCGTCCTGGTGCCACCTCCCCGGATTTCGATCGGAAGTCCGGCGGCATGGGCTTCGCTGACACTGCGTGCGACCTCTTCCTCGGTTTCGGGATATCCGATCTCCCCCGCACTCATGCCGCAGCCTTTCCGGCACGGGCCCGGGCGCTTTGCTTGCCGGGTTGACTGCCGTTGCGGCCCTCGAGCGGAAACACCTTGGAGGGATTGAGGATCCAATTCGGATCAAACGCCGCGCGCACCCGCATCTGCTGGGCGAGATCGGCGTCGGAATATTGATGGCGCATCAGATCGCGTTTTTCGATACCGACACCATGCTCTCCGGTCAGACAGCCGCCGGCGTCGACGCACAACTTTAAAATGTCGTTGCCGGCCATTTCCGCCTTCAGGCTTTCTTCCGGATCATTGGCGTCAAACAGGATGAGCGGATGCATGTTGCCGTCGCCAGCATGAAACACATTGGCGACCCGCAATCCGTATCGATTGATGATCTCGCTGGTTTTTTCCAGGACATGGGACAATTGTCCGAGCGGCACGGTGCCATCCATGCAGATATAGTCGGCGATTCGGCCGGTCGCGCCAAAGGCGGATTTGCGGCCTTTCCAGATCAAAGCGGCCTCGGTGGCGGACTGGCTTTCCTTGATGGTCTTGACGCCGTGCTTGCGGGCAATCTTGATGATGCGTTCGAGCATGGCGTCCATTTCGGCGTCCGACCCCTCGACCTCGACAATCAGCAGGGCCTCGACATCCATCGGGTAGCCGGCATGGGCAAATGCCTCACAGATTTCGATGGCCGGCTTGTCCATGAATTCGATGGCAACCGGAATGATGCCCGCGCCGATGATATCGGTGACGCAAGCGCCGGCGGCGACCGAGGTCTCAAACCCGAACAAAACCGGACGTGCGCCCTCCGGTCTGGCGATGAGCCTGACTGTTGCCTCGGTAACAATGCCGAGCTGGCCTTCCGACCCGCAGATCAGACCGAGCAGGTCATAGCCTGCGGAATCGAGCGCCTTCCCGCCAATATCGACGATGGAGCCATCGAACATGACCATTTTGACGCCCATCAGATTGTTGGTGGTCACGCCATATTTGAGGCAATGCGCGCCGCCGGAATTCATGCCGATGTTGCCGCCGATGGTGCAGGCCAGCTGCGAGCTCGGGTCCGGCGCATAGAAGAAACCATCGGCCTCCACGGCCTGACTGATGGAAATATTTGTAACCCCTGCCTGCACCACCGCGGCACGGTTTGCAAAATCCATATCCAGAATTCTGTTCAGCTTGGAAACGCCAATGACGATGGCGTCTTCCTGCGGTATGGCGCCACCTGACAAGGAGGTGCCGGCGCCGCGCGGCACCACCCGAATGGCATTGTCGTTGCAGTACTTCAGCACAGCCGCCACCTGGGCGGTGGTCTCGGGCAGCACAACTGCCAGAGGCATGCGCCGGTAGGAAACGAAAGCATCGGTGTCAAACGGCATCAGCTCGCGCTCGTCGGTAATCAGGCAGCTTTCGGGAAGCAGCTTCGCAAGATCGGCGATAATCGCGGGACGGCGGCCGATGACCGCCTGGTCAGGCTCCAGAAAAGCAATCAGTTCCGTCATGACATCCTCCTTCGCGACCCGCGACAGCAGTCAAAAACTGATGCACGGACATAACTGGTACTATTTATTTACCACTCATTCCAAGGATCGGCAATCCGGATTCCATCGCATGTTTCACCCCGGCCTTGTCGCAAACGATGCCAATCGAGTTTCCTTGGGCAAAATGGTCTGGTGCGATTATGCTGACGTAAGAGTAATAGGTCTATCTGAAATGAGGGAGACTGCGTCGAATGAACAATCTCGGAGACCTGGAAATTTTCGCCCGCGTGGTCTCCGCCGGATCGATGTCGGCGGCCGGGCGCGAACTCGGATTGTCGCCGGCCGTGGTCTCCAAAAGACTTCGGCGGCTGGAAGACCGGCTCGGTACGCGGCTGATGCAGCGCACGACGCGGCAGATCTCGCTGACCGAAGCAGGTCAGGGGTTTTACGAGCGGGTGCTGGCCATCCTTGCCGGGATCGAGGAAGCCGAGGCCTTTGTTTCGCGCCGCTCGACACTGGCACGCGGCGTGCTGAAAGTTTCCGCCCCGACATCTTTCGGACGCATGCACATCGCCCCTCATATCAATGCCTTCATGCAGGCCAATCCGGATCTCGGCGTCAATCTGATGCTGCGCGACGAATTCGTCGACATCGTCGGTGACGGCTATGATCTGGCGATTCGGATTGCTGAATTGGGCGATTCGAGCCTTGTGGCGCGCAAACTGGCTCCTGTTCGCCGGGTTTTGGTCGCCTCGCCCGGCTATCTGCAGCGGTACGGTCGACCCCGCAGCATCGACGATCTTGACCGGCATATTTGCCTGGCAGCGCACAACAACGATCCCTGGAAGCTTGAAGGCCCGAAGGGCCAGATCATCCATCGTCCCACCGGACCGCTGCAAACCAACTCCAGCGAAGTGGTGCGTGAAGCGGTCATCGGCGGTGTCGGCATCGCGCTGCGATCGACATGGGACATCGGCACCGAACTGGCTGAAGGGCGGCTTGTTCAGGTTCTCCCCGCCTACGAAGGCTCGCGCAATGTGGCCATCCATGCGGTTTATGCCAGCCGGCGGTTTCTGCCCGCCAAGGTCCGGCTGTTCATTGATTATCTGGCCGAGCTTTACGGCCCCGCGCCCTATTGGGAAAAACCGGTTTCCGATGCTCCGGCGCGGCCGGCCGGCGGTCAGTCCGGCTCGGGCAAGCCGGGGTCCTCAGAGGCAGTGCGTCCGGCTGGCGGTGACGGCAATGAACCCGGCTCAAACTCATTTGATACCGTCGATCAGGGCTGAGGCGCGCCGAAACCAGGTCGCCATTATTTGCTGGCAACTGGAAACTTGCCATGAATTGGATAAAAATATTGACCACGTTTCCCACCGCTTGTTACGATTGCGGAGAGGAGGCACCGGGAACCATTAATGACCACCGACATTTTTTCACGTATCGAGCATAGCCGGACGGCTGATGAAGTGGTTCATCAGATCGAGATTCTCGTGCTCGAGGGGATTCTGCGTGTTGGCGACCGGCTTCCCGGCGAGCGCGAACTGGCCAAGCAGTTTGATGTTTCCCGACCTATCCTGCGCGAAGCGCTGAAGGTTCTTGAAGGCCGCGGGCTTCTCAACACACAACATGGAGGCGGGACCTTTGTCGCCGATGTCATTGGCCAGGTGTTTACCCGGCCGGTGATGGAGCTGATTGCCCGGCACCAGAAGGCAACACTCGATTACCTGGAATACCGGCGCGAAGTGGAGGCCGTTACCGTTGAGTTCGCCGCCCGGCGCGCCACGGACGCCGACAAGGCGCTGCTGACCCGCATCATCACAGCCATGAAAGCTGCGCACCAGAAAGATGATTTCGAGGAAGAGGCGTCCATCGACGTGGAATTCCACAGCGCGATCGGCGAGTGCGCGCACAATATCATCCTGCTTCACACATTGCGGTCGTGCTACAGGCTGTTGACCGAAGGCGTGTTTTACAACCGGGCCATGGTCTACAATCTGCCCGGCGCGCGCGAACAATTGCTGCAGCAACATGTGGCGATCTATGAAGCGGTGATGGCGGGCGATGCACAGGCCGGACGCCGCGCGGCGCAGGCGCATATCGATTTCGTCTCCAGGGCAATGACGGATGCGCAACGCTCGGGCGACTGGGAACGGGTGTCCATCCTGCGCCTGCAACAACGTGCACCCAACCTTTCGGGCAACTCCAAAAAAGCCAAGCTGAAACAATCGGAGACGGCAAATTGACGTCGAGTGAAACAACGGGTGCGGGACAGCCGCGCGTGGGACTTTTTGCGACCTGTCTGGTCGATCTTTTCCGGCCGTCGGTCGGTTTCGCAAGCGTCAAGCTGCTGCAGGATGCAGGCTGCGAAGTGCATGTTCCGGTGGCGCAGACCTGTTGCGGCCAGCCGGCCTACAATACCGGGGACCGGGCCGATACACGCGAGATTGCCGAGCAGGTGATCGAGGCTTTCGAAGGCTTTGATTTCATCGTCGCACCATCCGGCTCCTGCGCATCCATGCTGAAGAAGCACTATCCCGGCCTGTTTGCCGGTAACGCTGCCTGGGAAGACCGGGCGCAGCGGTTTTCCGACAAATGCCACGAACTGATCTCGTTCCTGACTGACGTGATGATGGTGCGTGATACCGGAGCGGCGCTCGACGCGAAAATCACCTATCATGATTCCTGCTCGGGATTGCGCGAACTCGGTATCAGGGAACAGCCGCGCAAGCTGCTGGAAAATGTCAGCGGAATTGAAATTCATGAGATGAAGGACTCCGATGTCTGTTGCGGCTTTGGCGGAACCTTCTGCGTGAAATATTCCGACATCTCCAACGCCATCGTCACCAAGAAGGTCGGCAATATCGAGGCTTCCAGCGCGGACATGCTGCTGGCCGGCGATCTTGGCTGCCTGATGAACATGGCCGGAAAGCTCAAGCGCCAGGGATCCGATGTCGAGGTTCGTCACGTCGCCGAAGTCCTCGCCGGCATGACCAGTCAGCCGCCGATCGCCGGAAGCGGCAAATAGGGCGGAACAGGAGACAGCCAATGGAACTCGCCGCCAAACATTTCAAGGCCAACTCGGCTAAAGCGCTGGTTGACGCGCAATTGCAGAAGGCGCTCGGCAATGTCGAGAAGGGCTTTATCGGCAAACGCCAGGCATCTGCCGATGCGCTGCCGGAATTCGATGCGCTCAGGGACAATGCCCGCGATATCAAGAACCATGTTCTCGCGCATCTCGATCTTTATCTGGAGGAATACGAGCGCAATGTCACCGCCGCAGGCGGCGTGGTGCACTGGGCCGAAACCGCCGAGGACGCGCGCCGCATCGTGCTCGACATCTGCAAGAAGGCCAATGCCCGCACGGTGACCAAGGGCAAGTCGATGATCACCGAGGAGATCGCGCTCAACGATCATCTTTCGGCCAACGGCATCGAACCGGTGGAAACCGATCTGGGCGAATACATCATCCAGCTTCGCGGCGAGCACCCGAGCCATATCATCGCACCGGCGGTACATCTGAACAAGGAGCAGGTCGAGGGCGATTTCCGCCGGGTTCATACGCATCTGCCCGAGGGGCGTGATCTGACCGAGCCTGAAGCGCTGCTTGGTGAGGCGCGCGAGGTGCTGCGCCAACGCTATTTCGCCGCCGATGTCGGAATCACCGGCGCCAACTTTCTCATCGCCGAGACCGGCAGCTCGGTGATCGTCACCAATGAGGGCAATGGCGACCTTACCCAGACGCTGGGCAAGGTGCATGTGGTGGTAGCCTCGATCGAGAAAATCGTGCCAACGCTGGAAGACACCTCGCAGATCCTGCGCGTGCTGGCACGATCGGCCACCGGCCAGGACATGAGCGTCTACACCACGTTCTCGACCGGCCCGAAGCGCGATGAGGACCCGGACGGACCTGACGAGTATCATGTGGTGCTTCTGGACAACGGCCGCTCGGCGATGCTGGGCACCGAGTACCAGGACATGCTGCGCTGCATTCGCTGCGGCGCCTGCATGAACCACTGCCCGGTCTACCATGCCGTCGGTGGCCACGCTTACGGATCGGTCTATCCCGGCCCTATGGGCGCGGTGCTGACGCCGTCGCTCAACGGCATCGACGAGACCGGGCAACTGCCCAATGCCTCGACCTTTTGCGGGCGCTGCGAGGCGGTGTGCCCGATGCGTATCCCATTACCCAAGATGATGCGGCATTGGCGCGAGCGGGAATTCGAACGCAATTTGACGCCGTTGACAGCGCGCTATGGCCTGAAACTCTGGGCATTTTTTGCCAAGCGGCCAAAACTCTACCGGCTTGGCGCATCGTTGGCGATGCCTCTGCTGTCGCTGTTTGGCGGAAAATCGAAGCGGTTCCACACATTGCCGTTTGCAGGCGGATGGACGCGTCACCGCGACCTGCCTGCCCCCGAGGGACGAACATTCCTGCAAGCCTGGGCACAACGTGAAACGCTCAAGCAGGAGGCCGGACAATGAGCGCGCGCGACACCGTACTGGGCAAGATCCGGGCATCCATGCGGGTTTCCGGGCCTGATACCGAACGCAGGACAACCGTGGCTGCGCGACTGGCGGAGGCACCCACCGGCGTTATTCCCGCAAGAGCAAGGCTTCCCAAGGCCGGGCAACTGGAACTGTTTTGCGCCATGGCATCGCAATTCGGCGCGACCGTAACGCAGGTGGACGATTACAAGAAGGTGCCGGCGGAGATCAGCAGCTATCTGCGCGCTCACAACCTGCCGGCCGAAATCCGCATGGGTGCCGATCAGCGCTTGCAAAAGGCCGGATGGACTTCGGAAAAGAACCTCGAGGTGCGCCACGGCGCGTCAGACGGCGGTGATCTGGCAGGCGTCAGCCATGCCCTGGCCGGTATTGCCGAGACCGGGACGCTGGCGCTGATCTCCGGTCAGGACAATCCGACAACCATCAATTTCCTGCCCGAGCACCACATCGTCGTGCTCAAGGCTTCCGACATCAGGGGCGACATGGAAAGCGTCTGGACGATGGTGCGCAAGACGCAAGGCAAGGGCGAGATGCCGCGCGTCGTCAATCTGGTGACCGGTCCTTCGCGCTCGGGCGACATCGAACAGACCATCCTGCTCGGCGCGCACGGACCCAGGGCGCTGCATATCATTGTGGTTGATTAGGCCGGCCCTTCAAGACGAGCGGACGTATCCTCGCGGTCCTGGCGATCGGCTTTGCGCCTGAAGGCATCCGCCCACCCCGATGCCAGCCGCGGCAGCTCCGCCAGTTGGGCAGCGGTCTTCTGATCGATACGTGCGTCGAGACGGGCGCGTGTAACCCGTTCCACAGTCCATCCGGGATTGGGGCACTCCATGCGTTTGATGGTGTCGCCAACCCCGACCAGACCGGGCTCGAGCACACGGTAATACCAGCCGGTACGGGCTGTCTCCTGAAACAATGCAGCCATGGTCTTGATGCCTGTATGGGCATTGAGTTTCCAGCAGGGCTGACGTCCCTGCGACACTTCCACAACCGCTGATCCGAGCCGGAGCAGATCACCGATGCACAGATCGGCCTCGGTCATTCCAAACGTCGCGATGTTTTCACCAAACCGGCCTGGGCCGAAACCCTGCGCAGGATCGCCGAGTTCCGACCGCCAGGCTCCATAGTGATCCGCAGCATAGTGATGCACCGCCTTGTCGGGGCCGCCATGCACTTTCAGATCGGCTTGAGCATCCATCTCGAACCCTTCCCGTCCCAGTTGCTGAGGACAGTCGACCAGTTGCTTGGCGATTGCCGAGCCGGGTTTTCCAGACCAGGGATGACGGACCTGTCCGACGTACAACCCGACGACCCGCGCACTGGTTTCAGTTCTGTTATTCATCATGCGGTCTCATGTTCGTGGCAGATCTGGCCGATCTCGGCAGGCTGCAAATTGACGGCAAGAAGCTGGCAATAGCCACCAGCCCCTTGTTCAAGGTGATGGCGGCAGGTGCGGCAAATGCCGAATACCTTGCCACCTCGAGCCTGGATCAACCCCCGCAACACCGTGTCCAGACCAAGTTCGAGCGCTGCTGCGCTCTCGGACGGAAGATCGGCTAACACCTGATCAAGCGTCTTTTGTGCGGACGCCAGCGACTGTCCAGAATCGGTCACCTCGAACGAGATGCTGCGCCGATCACTTTGCGAGCGCGATTCCGTCACAAGTCCCTTTCGCTCAAGCGCTCGCAATGTCTGGGAAACGGTGCCGCGTGTCGAACCGGAGTAGGCGGCGACGTGCGATGGAGCGCGGGAAAACCGGTTGGCACGAACCAGATAGGTCAGTGCGGTCATCTGCGCAGGGTTGAGATCCTCCGCCCAATCCTCCGCCTCGGAGAGTTTGGCAAGGCGTTCGATCAGGGCACGGATACGCTGGGGCATGCTTGGGTTCATCGGGAAATAATAGCGAGTCAAAACAATTCTTGCAATAGTTTCGACTCGCTACTATCGTGATGTTGTACCAACCCTAGAGGAGACCATCATGAAGACCCTGATCACATTGGCGCTGCTTGGCGCCTCGCTCACGTCCGCGGCAGCGGAGCGAAACCATGCCATCGACACTGAAGGAGCCATCCCGTCCGAAGCTGACAGCTCCAAGACACCTGCATTTGATATTCTCGCGGCCCACGCTCACCGCGACGGCAATTCGATCACATTTCACATGACAACCGGCGGGACCGCCGGTGCGGAAAAGCCCGCGGCACATGGTTCGCTCGGCGGAGCCCCGGTCTGGTCCTATGTCTGGCCGACTTCGCTTGACCCGGCGACGGTTGGTTTTGAGGGCAAGACCGGAATTCTGGCGCTTGCCGCCACGAGCCATCCTGATTTCGACGACACACCGCTTTATGACGAAAACGGTGACGGCGACATGGCCAATGATGGCGAAGGCTGGCACAGTCATTGGGTTGTGCTGACGCCGAACGAAGCCTGCGGGCCGGGAGCACTGTCGGTGCGCGACATCGGCGAGAACGAGACCCCAAAGCTGCCCGCGACATGGCCGGGACTTCCGCTGTTTATCGACAGCCCCGGTTTTGAACCGGTTTTTGACGGTCCGGAGATCGCAGTCACCGTTACATTCGCCGAGCCTGCGGCAGCAACCGGAGCCTCCTTTGACGGGGTCACCGCAGCGCTGAAGGTCAACGCCGATGTTCACGCGCCGTTGCTGTGCGTGACCGATGTCTTTGACGTGGCCTCCGGCAATCTGAGCCTGCCCGGCAAACTCAACTGACGCATGACGCGTTTGAATGGATCCATTTGAACGCAAACCTACATGCACTGCCTCAAACTTTTGCAACGCCCCAGCCCGGCCCCGTCGCGCGAGATCATGCGGCGGGCCCGGGCAAGTTGACGCGCGCGAGTTTTTGCGGCTTTGTCTGACCATCCCTGATTGGAGTCTGCCGAATTGCCTGTCTCACCTGAACATTTTGCCGCCTTTATTGTCGCCAGCATCGTTCTCCTGGTGGTTCCCGGCCCGACCATCATCATGGTCATCACCCAGGCGCTGGCGCATGGGCGCAAGGTGGCGCTGGCGAGCGTGATTGGCGTTGGCCTTGGCGATCTGATTGCAACCTCGCTGTCGATTGCCGGCGCCGGTGCGTTGCTGGCCGCTTCGGCCTCGCTGTTTCAGGTTCTGAAATTTGCCGGCGCGGCCTATCTGATCTGGATCGGCTACAAAATGTGGCGCGCCCCTGTGCAAATTCCCGGCATGTCAGAGGCTGATGTGGCGAGTGAAGCCGGCAAGTCCGGCGTCATCTTCCGGGATTCGTTTCTGATCACGGCGCTCAACCCCAAGGGGATCCTGTTCTTCGTGGCGTTCGTGCCGCAATTCATCGATCCCGCCCTGCCCTATGCGCCGCAAGCCGCAACCTATGTGCTGACCTTCACCGCGCTCGCCATTCTCAACGCCGCCCTTTTTGCACTCCTGGCCTCAGGCGCCCGAAAGACCATTCGTCGCCCTCTGGTGATGAAATCAGCCATGCGTACCGGCGGATCGTTGTTGATGATGGCGGGTGTCGCTGCGGCATTGACCCGGCGCGCGGCCTGATTTTGCGATCCACCTGATTTTTCAAGACAGCTTGAGCAAGAGGACAGTCATGCGCGCCAATTACAAACTGCAACGGCTTTATCTCGATGTGCCGCTCTCTTCCGGCGAGGCCGTGGTGCTGGGTAAGGAGCAGGCGCATTATCTGCTGACGGTGCTGCGGCTTGATGACGGCGCTGAAGTGCTGGTGTTCAACGGACGGGACGGTGAATATGGCGCCGTGCTGCGGCCGCAAGGCAAGAAGACCGCCAACCTCGAGATTGGTGCTCAAACCCGCGAACAACCACCGCATTCACGGCTGGAATTCCTGTTCGCGCCACTTAAGGTCGGCCGGCTCGACTATCTCGTGCAAAAGGCCACCGAGATGGGAGTGAGCAGGATCACGCCGGTGTTCACCGACCATACCCAGCTCCACAAGGTCAATGCAGGACGGCTGGCGGCCAATATTCTTGAAGCCGCCGAGCAATGCGGCAATCTCGCCATCCCGGAACTGGGCGAGGCTACAAAGCTCGAAGCTTTGCTGGCAAACTGGGACCCGGCACGCCGGATCATCTTTTGCAATGAAAGCCAGGCTGGCAACAATCCGGCAGCGGTATTGTCCAGCGTCAATGAACGGGATCTGGCGCTTCTGGTCGGCCCGGAGGGCGGCTTTTCCGAGCGTGAACGCGAGATTCTGACGAACCTGCCGTTTGTCACGCCGATTCCGCTCGGACCGCGCATTCTGCGCGCCGACACAGCCGCAGTGGCGGCCCTGACCGCGGTTCAGATGACAATCGGCGACTGGTAGGATCGCCCAAACCACCCCACATCAATCTTCTTTGATACTGCGATCAGGGATTTTCGCTTGCATGGCGGACCGGTTCCGGTCCAAGCAGCATGACGATGCGCGGTTTGAGACCGCGCCAATAACCAGACGACAAAGGGCCGGATATGGCGCGCGACACAACCGACGATACCCCGATCAGCACAGTCAATGACCTGGCGGACTGGATGGCCGCAGGCTGCAAACCGCAGGACAAATGGCGGATCGGCACCGAGCATGAAAAATTCGTGTTCTTCACGGGATCGCACCAACCGGTTCCCTATGAAGGGGAGCGTTCGATCCGGGCCTTGCTTGAAGGCATGGCTATGATGCTCGGCTGGGAGCCGATTATCGATGCCGGCAAGATCATCGGACTGGTGGAGCCCACCGGCGCCGGAGCCATCAGCCTGGAACCTGGCGGGCAGTTCGAATTGTCCGGCGCGCCACTCGAAACCATTCACCAGACCTGTCGCGAATCAAATGCGCACCTGGCGCAGTTGCAAGAAATCGCGGCGCCGCTGGGCATCGGATTCCTGGGCATGGGCGGAAGCCCGACTTGGACGCTTGCTGAAACGCCGCAAATGCCCAAGTCCCGGTACGACATCATGACCCGCTACATGCCCAAGGTCGGCAGCCAGGGGCTCGACATGATGTACCGGACCTGCACGATCCAGGTGAACCTCGATTTCTCGTCAGAAACCGACATGCGGCGGAAAATGCAGCTCGGCATGAAGCTGCAGCCGCTGGCGACCGCCTTGTTCGCCGCGTCGCCCTTTACCGAAGGCAAGCCCAACGGCCTGGTTTCCTGGCGTGGCGATATCTGGCGCGACACCGACAACCAGCGCTCGGGACAATTGCCGTTCGTTTACTCCGACAATTTCGGGTTCATGGACTATGTCGAATGGGCGCTCGATGTACCGATGTATTTTGTGCTTCGCGACGGGCGCTATCACGAGGCCACGCATGTGACCTTCCGCCAGTTCATGAATGGCGCGCTGAAAGGCGAACTGGACCAGCCGATGCCGACCATCGGCGACTGGACCAACCATCTGGGCACCCTGTTCCCCGACGCGCGGCTGAAGCGGTTCATTGAAATGCGCGGCGCCGATGGCGGACCGTGGCGGCGGATCTGCGCCCTGCCCGCCTTCTGGGTCGGGCTGCTTTACGATGAGAGCGCGCTGGAGGAAGCGCTTGCGCTTGTCAAGGACTGGAGCCTGGACGATGTGAACGCGATACGCGACACGACTCCCAGGGACGGATTGAACGCCAGGATCAATGGTCAATCGCTTCGCGACATCGGCAAGGAACTTCTCGGTATCTCGCGGCGCGGCCTGGTCAACCGGGCACGGCTGAACTCGGAGGGCAATGATGAAAGCCATTTCCTGGCTCCGCTCGAGGAAACCATCGCCCGCGGCACAACGCTGGCCGAAGAGATGCTTGCGCTCTATAATGGCCGGTGGAACGGAAGCGTTGATCCGGTCTTCGTCGACTATGCCTATTAGACGAAAGGGCGTTCCGCGGCATTCCAAATCCGGACTGTAACCCTAGGCATGTCTCATTCGGCGGTATAGTCTTCGCCCATGCCCGGACGGGACGGAGGAGACAAGCCCCATGATGCCGCTTTACGATATGATGATGAATGCCCAGAACGGCGACGCCATGCGCGCCATGGCCAAGCAATTCGGCCTGAATGAAAGCCAGATAGAGCAGGCAATGGCAGCCCTGATGCCGGCCTTTTCCACGGGCCTGAAGCGCAACGTCTCAAATCCGATGGACATGTCCAACTTCCTGTCGGCGCTCTCAAGCGGGCATCACGCCGAATATCTCGAGAACATGCAGGCGGCTTTCAGCCCACAGGGCCGGGAGGAAGGTAACAACATATTGGGTCACCTTTTCGGATCCAAGGAGGTCAGCCGGGCGGTGGCCGCCCAAGCGGAAGCCGCGACGGGAATCGGCCAGGAGATCTTCAAGCAGATGCTGCCTGTGCTGGCGACCTCGATCATGGGCGGTCTGTTCAGGCAGGCCACTGCGCAATCGAGCGGGCGGACCCAATCCGCGGCGATGGGCAGCGGATCAAATCCGATCGGCGACCTGATCTCCGAAATGATGCGGCAGGGAATGGGTGGCGGGCAGGCAAAGCCGGCGCCCCGCGCTGCGCCGATGGACAACCCTCTGGGACAGATTCTCGAAGGCATGTTCGGCGGTCGACAGGGACGGCAGCCGCAGGCCGGCGGAAGCAATCCGTTCGGCGACAATCCGCTCGGACAGATCTTCCAGGACATGCTCGGCGGCGCCGCGGGTGGCGGACAGTCGCGGCAAGCGCCTGAACCGGAACAGCAGCAACCGACCGCTGAACCCACTCCATCAGGGCGCAAAACCAGCCCTTATGAAGATCTGTTCGGCAAGATGTTCGATTCGGGCCGCGAAGTTCAGAAGGGCTACCAGAAGAACATGGAGTCGATTTTCGACCAGTATCTTCAGGGCATGAACCGCCGCTAACGGATCCCGCTTTCAAGCGGGTTCAGGCGACGCGCTACAGCTCGTTGGTTATGCATGTCATTATCGCAAAACGGCGCATTCTTTTGCGCAATCCGCATTGGCAATTTGTGACAAAAAACCCGGCCGTGCTCACTGAAGGAGTGGAGCGATCGGCCGGGCAAAGGCGGAATACAGGGCAAGTATCCCGCGGGGGAACCTCAAAAAGCGATCAGCGGCAACTGTTGAGCCGCGCGCGGCGAGCCAGCTCGGCCGTCGGATCCGCATTGAGCGGTATTGATCTGCCAAAATGCAAATCCGCGCGGGTCAGGCCGATATCCCACAATTCATGATCAGAAAGTTGGTCCAGATCGCCGACCAGACGTCGGTTGAACAGCGCGCGCAGCAGAGCCTTCACACTGCCGGAAACGACATGCAGGATGTTGATTAAACCCGGACCAACCCCGATGGAGCTGGCAGACGCCCGGGCGGCAGCAAAATTGCGGGCGTTCATGATGATCATCCTCGATAGATCCGCGCCGATTGATCGCTGGGCCGGCGCAAAACCCGTTGTGCGAGACATGTCTCGCAAAAACCGATTGATCATACCAACGAATGTTTCTAATCTTTATCATCAGAACTATTGATAGGAGCCTTCAATGCCCGCGCCCCTCGATATCGATCAACTGCAGACCTTCGTAGCCATTGTCGACACCGGCAGCTTCACCCGTGCGGCGGACAAGGTGTTCAAGACCCAGAGCGCGGTTTCGATGCAGATGCGGCGCCTGGAGGAACGCGTCGGCAAAACATTGTTTGTTCGCGATGGCCGTCTGAACCGGTTGAGCGAAGATGGCGAGCGGATGCTCGGCTATGCGCGGCGCATTATCCGGCTCAACAATGAAACCATTGCAGCCTTCGATGACCAGCAGCTGGAAGGGTCCATCCGGATCGGAACGCCGGATGACTACGCCGACCGCTACATGCCCGGCATCATTGCCCGCTTCGCCAAGACCAATCCGAATGTCGAATTGTATATCGAATGCGAGCCTTCGGCCGAGCTCTCCGCCAGGCTGGCGCGGGGGGAACTGGATGTCGCTCTGGTCACGCACAATCCGCGCGAACGGACTTCGGAAGTGGTACGCACCGAGCCGCTCTACTGGGTCACATCGATGAACCACACCGTGCACGAAGACGCGGTGGTTCCACTGGCGGTCGGCAGGCGTTCATGCCTGTGGCGCAATCTGGCCTGTTCGGCGCTAGATTCAGCCGGCCGGGACTACCAGGTTCTGTTCACCAGCTGGTCGGCAACGGTTGTCGCTTCGGCCGTGCTTTCGGGACTGGCGGTTTCGCTGCTGCCTGAATGCGCTGTGCGTCCGGGCATGCGCATCCTCTCCCCCGCCGATGGCTTCCCTTCGTTGCAACCCGCGCAGATCGGTCTGATGAAACGGCCAGGAGCGCCGGCGGCCCTGGTCAACGCCATCTGCGGTCATATCGCGGCCAGCCTCGACAACATCACGCCGGTGGGCGCTGACGACAAACCAATCTCGGCCATGTCAGGCTCGTCTTCCCGCAGGGAACTGCGAGGTCGCCCGGATATCGCTGCGGTGCCCGCCTGGTAAGCAAGACAAACCGATGATCGGCAATCGGCATGTTCAGGCGATCTGAACGGCGAGAAGCATCCACTGGGCGAGATTGACCACCAGACTGACGATAAACAGGCGGCGGCGGAGCAGGACCCGGTTTGAGGTGAGATGCACGTAGGCATGGGCGGCGCGCGCAAGCACGAATGCCCAGGCCACCACGACTGCGGCGGCTCCCGCACCGCCGGTCACATAGAGTGACAGACAGGCTGCAAAAAACAGCACCGGCAGTTCAAACTGGTTGGACAGGTTGCGCGCCGCTGTGGCGCTGGGCTCCGGCTCGATTGACGGAACCTTGAAATCCGACGGCGTGGCGGCGCCTGCCTTGACCGCGCCGATCCGCCGCGATGAGACCACAAGGTAAACACCGTAAGTCAAGAGAACCTGAGCCAGAACCGGCCAGAATATCGCTGTTGATGTGGTCATGAGTGAGCGCCTCGACAGGTGTTAAGCCTACGGCTTCTAGATCGCGCAGAAGTTAATCGCAAGGGAGTCTGCCACCTCAGTGCTCAGTGCCTAACCGTCTTGCGAAACATCCGGCACGATGCCGCGCCCACGTTTCCAGCGGGCTATCCACAGCGCGGCTATCAATCCGAATGCCACAGCGAGGATCGAATATTTGCCGATGGTCAGCACTTTGAGCGCAAACGCCAGCTGATCGTTGAAGCCCGCTTTCATGGCCGTGGGTCCGTACATCGCATCAGCCACTGCATTTTCAATGAAATCGCAAATGAGATACACGAACGCCGCAGCCAGAACCAGACCGAGCCCGATACTGACCAGCCGGGAGGTTTCAGCCTGCCTGCGTCCTGTGTAGATCGATGCAAAAGCACAAAACGCGAGACTTGCCGCAAGCAATGGCGGAAGCAGCAGATCTGACCTCGCATGCATGGCCAGATAGGCAGCCGACGCACTTCGCCGGCCTTCGGCCTGTGCAGCGGTGAAATCCGCGGCAAAGGCTTCATACAATGCGCGCGCGCCTTGCTCATCGTAACCCAGCGGCATCGCGTCCGGCAGCGCCATTCCGCCCAGCATCGCGCTGATCGCCGGCACCTCGATCACGGCCATGTACCCGAACAGGCCAGCCGTGATCAGGCACAGCAACCAGCCTGTCCAAAACCATTTCATTACATCGCGCCGGGATAGTTCGGGCTTTCCCGGGTGATGGTCACGTCATGGGTGTGACTTTCGCGCAGACTCGCCCCGGAGATACGGACAAAGGTCGCCCGTTCCTGGAAGGATTTGAGATCAGCGGCGCCAACATAGCCCATGGCCGCCTTCAGGCCGCCGGCGAGCTGATGCAGGACCCCCGATACCGGCCCCTTGTAGGGCACCTGGCCTTCGATGCCCTCGGGCACCAGCTTGAGCGTATCACGGACCTCGGCCTGAAAATACCGGTCAGCCGAGCCGCGCGCCATGGCGCCGACCGACCCCATGCCGCGATAGGCCTTGAATGACCGTCCCTGATGCAGATAGACCTCGCCGGGGCTTTCATCGGTTCCCGCCAGCAGCGAGCCCACCATGACTGCCGCCGCTCCCGCGGCAATGGCCTTGGCCATATCACCTGAATATTTGATGCCACCGTCGGCGATCACCGGCACACCGTGTTTCTGCGCTTCCTCGACTGCGCTCATGATGGCAGTGAGCTGAGGCACGCCGACACCGGCGACGATGCGGGTGGTGCAGATTGAGCCCGGCCCGATTCCGACCTTGACGGCGTCGGCGCCCGCATCGATGAGCGCCCTGGCGCCCTCGGCGGTCGCCACGTTGCCTGCCATGATGCGAACCGAGTTGGACAGTTTCTTGGCGCGAGTGACCGCATCCAGAACGCGCTGCGAGTGGCCATGCGCGGTATCGATGACCAGCAGGTCCACACCCGCTGCAATCAGGCGCTCGGCGCGCTCGAACCCGTCTTCGCCGACCGAGGTGGCGGCGGCGGCGCGCAGCCGTCCCTGCTCGTCCTTGGAGGCGTGCGGATTGAGCTGAGACTTTTCGATATCCTTTACAGTGATCAGGCCGACACAGCGCCCCTCGCCATCGACCACCACCAGTTTTTCGATGCGGTGGCTGTGCAGCAGCCGCTTGGCTTCGGTCTGTTCGACGCTTTCCTTGACCGTGACCAGATTTTCATGGGTCATCAATTCACGGATTTTCTGATGCGGATCTGATGCGAAACGCACGTCGCGGTTGGTAAGAATACCCACCAGATGACCCGGACCGGCGAGGCCGCTGCGATGTTCGACAACCGGAATGCCGGAAATGCCATGCGCCTTCATCAAGGCCAGCGCTTCGGACAAGGGTGCCTCCGGGCTGATGGTCACCGGATTGACGACCATGCCGCTCTCGAACTTCTTGACCTGGTGGACCTGTTCGGCCTGCTCTTCCGGGGTCAGATTGCGGTGAATGACGCCGATGCCGCCGGCCTGCGCCATGGCAATGGCGAGCCGTGCTTCCGTCACCGTATCCATGGCGGAGGAAATGATGGGAAGATTGAGTTCGAAATCGCGCGCTATGCGGGTGGCAATATTGGCCTGTCCGGGCATGACTTCGGAGTGGGCGGGCTGCAACAGCACGTCATCGAATGTCAGCGCTTCAGCGCCGGTAATGGATTGGATAATGGTCGCCATCGCCTGTCGGTTCCGTCTGTTCGGGGCAGCCCGAACCAGGCCGCCCGGTGCTGTTTCGGGTCTCTTGCGTTGGCAGCGGCAAGTACCATGCTTCCGCCGCTTGTGAAAGAGCGGGAATGCGTTTGCTCACCGAAATTCGCCGCAGTGCACACTTTCGAAACCGGCAATGGCGGCAAGCCCGGGCAAGGCTGCCCGGGCTTGTGTTCACATCGCGAATGATTGCCGTCGGGTTACAGGTCCAGCTGATAGGTCTCGGGGATGAAACGATAGCCCTCGCCAACCGCTTCAGCGTAGCCCACCGAGGGGAACGGCATGTGATAGCCGATGAACGCCAGCCGGTCGGTGGCGATCATGTCGAATACCGATTTCCGGGTCGCCGCGGCCATTGCCTTGTCTGTATCGAAGACGACTTCCCAACCGGGACGCTGCAACGACAGGACAAAATGGTTTGCAGCATCAGCCGTGAGCACAAGCTTGCGGCCGCCCGATTCGAGAGCATAGATCATATGGCCAGGGGTGTGGCCAAAAGCAGCCATGCCGGTGATGCCGGAAACCACTGTTTCGCCATCGCCAATGAAGCTGATCTTGTCTGCCAGCGGAACCACCTTGGCGACAACGCCCTTGTGACCATTTTCAGCGCCGGTGCCGATGCGGTCCTCGGAAGACCAGAAATCATACTCGATTTGACCAGTGACATAGCGCGCATTGGGGAATGCGGGCGCGCCGGCTTCCATCAGGCCGCCGATGTGATCGCCATGCAGGTGGGTCAACACCACCACGGTGACCTGTTCGGGCGTGTAGCCGGAGGCCTTGAGATTGGCCAGCGTCTGGCCGACGCCGCCTTCGCGTCCGCCCTCGCCGTTGCCGGTGTCAAACAGCACAAGATCGTCTCCGGTGTTTACCAGTGTCGGCGCGAAGGTGAACTGCATCTTGTCGACCGGCAGATAGTTGCTCTCAAGCAGTTCGCTGACCTCTTCCTCGGTCTTGTTGATGCCGAATATCTTCTGCGGACCTGGAACGATACGGTGCCCATCGGACAGCACGGTCACTTCGAAATCACCCAAGGTGAATCGCTTGAAAGCGGCGGGCATTGTGGCCGACATCGGCACTTCCGCCTGTGCGGCGCGAACCAGGATCTGGGGGGCGGCGAGTGCGGTGAGCCCCGCTGCCGACAATTTGAACATGGAACGTCTGGAAAATTTCATTTCGAACTCCCTCGGGTTACTTCGATGGTGTGAAAGTTAGCGCGGCACGCCCGACACGCAATGGCAGCAGAGACATTTGTGACTGGCATCGCGTCAATCAATCGTGAACGAAATTTGCCACCCGGCCACGGCGAAGTACTTGACCGCCACCTCGAAAGCGCCAAAAAGACGATCACCTGCCTTTCCGGATACATATTGTGAATCGCCGCATTCCCCTCGTTCTGGCTGTCGCCCTGTTCATGGAGCAGATGGATTCCACCGTGATCGCCACGGCATTGCCGGCGATTGCCGCCGATATCGGAACCAACCCGATTGCGTTGAAGCTCGCACTGACGGCCTACCTGGTTGCGCTCGCGGTGTTCATTCCGATTTCGGGCTGGATGGCCGACCGGTTTGGCGCACGGCGTATTTTCGCGATCGCCATCGGGGTATTTCTTGTCGGATCCATTGCCTGTGCGGTGTCGGCCAACCTGTTCGAATTCGTCATGTCCAGGTTCCTGCAGGGCATGGGCGGCGCGATGATGACGCCGGTCGGTCGGCTGGTGCTGTTGCGGTCGACGCAAAAATCGGATCTGGTCAACGCGATGGCCTGGTTGACCATCCCCGCCCTGGTCGGTCCGCTGGTTGGCCCGCCCGTCGGCGGTTTTCTCACCACCTATCTGACCTGGCACTGGATCTTCCTGATCAACATCCCGATCGGGATCGCAGGCATTGTGTTCGCACTGACGGTTTTGCCAAGGGATGACGCCCGGGCGCGTGTCAGGGTCGACTGGATCGGCTTCCTCCTTTCAGGCGCAGCCGCCTCCGGCGTTGTCTTCGGGCTTTCGGTGATCAGCCTCCCGGTGCTGCCTCCCGCATGGGGAATCGCCGCGACGATCGGCGGAGTTGTGTGCTTCATCGCCTATCTGGCGCATGGACGGGTGCACCCCAAACCGCTGCTCGATCCGAAGCTGTTTCGCAACAGGACTTTCGCCCTGTCACTGATGGGCGCCAACCTGTTTCGCATCGGCGCGGGAGCTGTTCCCTTCCTGTTGCCGCTGATGCTGCAACTGGGTTTCGGGATGTCGCCATTTCAGTCCGGTATGATCACCTTTGTTGCGGCGGCTGGCGCCATCTTGATGAAATTCATCATTCAGCGGGTTCTCAGGTTTGGCGGATTCCGCCGCACGCTTCTGATCGCCGCCGGTGGAGCGGCGATCTCGATCGCGATCAACGGATTGTTCACGCCATCGACGCCGGTGGTGTTGATGATGGTGATCCTGTTTTTCGGCGGCATCGTCCGCTCGATGTTCTTCACCTCGGCCAACGCGCTGACTTTCTCGGAAATCAGCGAAGACACCGCTGCCCAGGCAACGTCGATCACATCGGCAATGCAACAGGTTTCGATCGCTGTCGGCGTGGCGCTGGCCGGCGGCATCCTCGATATTGTCAGCACTTACAATGACGGGCAGCTGACGCTGGGCGCATTCCACACCGCTTTCTTCATCATCGCGGCGATCACGGCCTTCGCGCTGGTGCCGCTTCTGGCGCTGCCAGCAAATGCCGGCGAGGTCGTCTCGGGGCACGGGTTGAACCGCGCCGGGTCCCGCGCGGCCTCACCCGTCCGTCAGTGAGTCCTGATCCCGACGGCCCTTGAAGCCCTTGGCGAGCACGAACATCTCGACCGATTCGGCGCGCGAGGACGGTGGCTTGATGTGCACCACGGATTTGAAGTTCTTCTTGAGCATTGTCAGGAGATCGTTTTCGGTGCCGCCCTGAAAGGTCTTGGCCAGGAAATGGCCGCCAGGGCTGAGCACCTCGATGGCGAAATGCGCCGCCACCTCACACAAATGCATGGTCCTGAGATGATCGGTGCGCTGGTGCCCGGTGGTTGGAGCCGCCATATCGGACAGCACCACATCCGGGGCGCCGCCAAGCGCATCCTTGAGCGCCTGGGGTGCGGCATCATCGAGAAAATCCATCTGCAGGAATCTGACCCCGGCCAGGCCATCCATCTCCAGAAAGTCGATTGCCACCACCTTCGGTTCCTCGTCGGTGGAATCGGTGACCCGTGCGGAGATCTGCGACCAGCCGCCAGGTGCCGCGCCAAGGTCGATGATCCGCTTTGCATTGTCGAGAATCTTGTGCTTGGCGTCGATTTCGAGCAGCTTGTAAACCGCGCGCGAGCGATAGCCTTCCTGCTTGGCCTGCTGCACATAGGGGTCATTGAGGTGCCGCTCGATCCAGCGTCGCGACGACGCCTTGAGCTTGCCCTTCTTGACCTTCTGTCCAAGCTTGCGGCCGGTAGGCCCTGAGGGTGGTCGGGTCATGCTTTATCCCCCGGGTTCGAACGCTGATTGCGGTAACGATAGTTTCGTCCGGCGCGCCGCCATGCGCCGTCTGATGCCATCATCTCATTGAGAAGACCTTCGCGCAGGCCTCTGTCGGCAACACGCATGCGCTCGGATGGCCAGCGCTTGCGGATCGATTGCAGGATCGCGCAGCCGGCGAGCACCAGATCGGCCCGGTCGGCGCCAATACAGGGATTGGCGGCGCGCGCTTCAAAATCCCACGACAACAGCCGGTCGAGCATAAGGTCGACCTCGCCATTGGACAGCCACAGCCCGTCAACCTTGCGACGGTCATAGCGGGGCAATTCAAGATGCAGGCCGGCCAGCGTGGTCACGGTTCCGGAAGTCCCCAGCAAATGAATCCGGCGACCCCCCAGACCCGAGAAGGCTGGCAAAGCCGGAGGCGTGAAGCCGGCAAGCATCGCATCGACTTCCTCGACCATGGCCGCGAAAACCGCGGGCGTCACCAGGCAACCGCCATGGCGCTCGGAAAGGGTGACGACGCCAACCGGCAGAGAAGTCCAGGCCTTGATGTGATTGGCCAGACGGTTGGTCCGGTTTTCAGTCAGGTCGATCATGGCGATTTCCGAGGAGCCGCCGCCGATATCGAACAGGACAACTCCATCGGTGTCGCGCCCGACCAGTGACGAGCAGCCCGCCACCGCCAACCGGGCTTCGGTTTCCCGGGTGACGACTTCAAGCTTCAGCCCGGTCTCTGCCTCGACGCGTTCCAGAAACTCGGCCCCGTTTCGTGCCTGACGGCAGGCCTCGGTGGCAATCAGCCGGTGACGGCGGACCGGACGATTCTTCAGCTTGCCGGCGCAAACCTTGAGCGCCTCGACGGCGCGGTCCATGGCATCATCGGACAATCGGCCGGTGGCGTCGAGCCCTTCTCCCAGCCGGACAATTCGGGAAAAGGCATCAACGACGCGGAACTGTCCCGGCCGCGTCGGCTGGGCGATCAGCAGGCGGCAATTGTTGGTGCCCAGATCAAGCGCCGCGTAAAGATCATCCGCCGGCCGCCGCACCGGCGGGG
>TARA_R110002050_G_scaffold18186_2_pt1 | contig 37438 bp, 21 predicted proteins | sample TARA_R110002050 | Tara Oceans TARA_R110002050 (sample SAMEA4396988) | marine metagenome | biome: Polar Biome; feature: [DCM] deep chlorophyll maximum layer (ENVO:01000326); material: water (ENVO:00002006), including particulate matter (ENVO:01000060) such as... | depth 25 m
TGATTTAATGGCCGAACAAGGAGCTTCATTGGTGAAGCATTACCGCGAGTTGGCTTTTATGGGCTTTGCCGAAGTGGTGCTCAATCTTCCCACGATTTTAGGGAATATTAAGTTTTGCAAACGAGATATTTTGGCTTTTCAGCCAGATGTGCTAGTTCTAATCGATTATCCCGGTTTCAATATGCGCATTGCAGAATTTGCGAAAAAGCAGGGGATACGAGTTGTTTATTATATCTCGCCTCAAATATGGGCTTGGAAGAAAAATAGGGTCTTTAAATTAAAACGCGATGTAGATCGCATGCTTACCATTCTTCCTTTCGAGAAGGATTTTTACAAGCAGTACGATATGGAGGTCGATTTTGTGGGTCATCCATTATTGGATGCGATTTCGGAAAGACCGGCTTTTAATCGTGCTCAGCGTTTGGAAGAGTTTTCCCTGAAGGGAGATGCACATATACTTGCACTTTTACCGGGAAGTAGAAGTCAGGAAATTGGCAAAATGTTACCCTTAATGGTAGAAGCAGCGGAAGCTGAAGGTTTAGAGTGGATTATTGCTGGCGCGCCCTCGCAGGACTTGGCCTTTTATCAAAATGTTTTACCAGGCAAAAAGCTTAAATTGGTTTTTGGCCGTACCTATGATATCTTAGAAATCGCCGACATAGCGCTGGTAGCATCAGGGACGGCGACTCTCGAAACAGCATTGATTGGTACACCGGAGGTGGTTTGCTATAAAGGTAATTGGATGAGCTATTTTATTGCTCGAATCTTGGTTAAGATTAAGTACATCTCCTTAGTCAACTTAATAATGGATAGAGAATTAGTGAAGGAATTAATTCAAGAACACTTTACTCTTGGTGAAATACAAGCCGAATTACGAAAGTTGGGGGACGATCGAAGGCGAAAAGAATTACTTAATTCCTATCAACAGTTAAGGGAGAAGTTAGGTGGTTCAGGAGCCTCCGACAAAGCAGCGCAATTGATTTATGAGGATATTTCGTCTTAGACTGATCTTAGTTTTACTAGTTTGTACTACTGCAATCCATGCGATGGAGTTGCGGGTCCGTCTATTTTCTGCATCAGACGTAAGGGAGACTATTATTACTACTGATAGCATTGACTTTTGTCTCTTAGCGCTAGATGAGCAAGGGAAGGTTATCGACACCATTTATGATGTTTTTGCAGATGATAGTCTCCGTACCTTTTATTTGAGTAATACGCCCCAAGGTTTAAGTGTGAAAAGAGGTCAGCGGGCTTTAGGTGTTTTTAAAACGGTATTGTTTAAGGGCTTAGATTCTTTGCAACAGTTTCGCATCCGAGCCAATAAAAAGGAGCGTGCCTATTATGGTGATATAGAAATTGTAAACCAGAGCAATCACTTGCATTTAATCAATCGCGTTAATTTAGAGCTTTATGTAGCCGGGGTGGTTGAAAGCGAGGCGGGACACGTGCCCGAGTCAGAGTTTTTTAAAGCCCAAGCAGTTTTAGCGCGCACCTTTGCTCTTAAAAACCTTAACAAACACACTAAGGAAGGCTATAACCTTAAAGATGATGTAAGCTCACAAGTGTATCACTCTCGAGCACATTATACACATAAAGATTTAATCGAAAAGGCGGTCGCTTTAACGCGAGATACGATATTGGTGGGCGACGATTGTGAGCCGATATTGAGCGTTTTTCACGCCAATAGTGGAGGGTTTACGGTTAATTCGGAGGACGTTTGGCTGCGATCTATTGATTACCTAAAAGCGGCGGAGGATAGTTTTAGCATAGGGGTAGGATCTTATAGCTGGACGAAGGAAATTTCTAAGGAGCGTTACTTTAATTATTTCGCCAAAATGATGGGCGTGAAGAATAACCTAGAATTTCAGAAGGCAGTATTAAATCTCCATCAAGAAGGCAGGCAAAGCCATTTTAGCTATCAGGGCAGAAGCTTAAAACTAACGAAAGTGCGCAATGATTTTAGGTTAAAATCAACCTATTTTAGGGCTGAAATTAAGGATGACAAGGTGATTTTAAATGGTTTTGGCTTTGGTCATGGCGTGGGGCTATCGCAAGATGGCGCCATTGCAATGAGTAAAAAGGGTTATTCGTATAAGGAAATATTATGTTTCTATTTCCAATCAGTTGACCTAGAGTCCTTACAATATCGGCAAATACCTTAGTTACCAATCTATGTAAGCGCGATGCTAGTGAATGATTAAATTTAGGGCAAGAAGAAAGGCTTGCCTTTAAAAATCCTATATTTGCACAAGCTGGGGGAGCAGTAATGGTAACTAAAATTTCAAAGGTTTATGCTAAGGAAAATTATCCTTCGTAATTCTGATCGTTTTTTATCCCGCTGGATCGTACTGGTTTTTGATTTATTGGTAATATCAGCTACCTATCAAGCTTCAGCTGTATTACGGTATAATTTTGAGATTTCCGCTGTCCCTCCCGGACTAATTTTAACGAAGCTCCCTTTCCTCTTAACAGCCTATTTAATCGGTTTTACCATTAGCAAATCGCATGTTGGTGTAATCCGTCATACAGGTGTTTCTGATGCTTATGCAATTTTTAGAGGTGGCTTAATTTCGCTACTAATTTTATCTTTTGGTAGCAACTTAGCTTTTTATTACGAGCCTCAGTTCATGGCTTATCTCGTAATTCCTAATTCTGTTTTAGTTATCCATTTTTTACTGGGTATTGTTGTGCTAATTGGTTCACGCTTTGCCGTAAAAATACTTTTCTTTCGCTTCCAAACTCAAACTAAAATTAAGGCGACGAGCGTAATGATTTACGGAGCAGGTGCTTCGGGAGTGATTACTAAAAACACTCTAGAACACGATACAAGCCGGGAATACGATATTGTTTGTTTTATTGATGATAATCCCAAGAAAATCGGAAAATCAATCGAGGGAATTCCCATCTTGCCAAACGATAAAGCCTTGAGCGATGCCTATTTAGCTAAGAATAGAGTAGATCAAGTAATTCTTTCCATTCAAACGGGTATTTCCGTGAAACGGAAGAATGAGATTGTAGATCAGTGTTTAAATTTAGACCTAAAGGTAAAGGTTATTCCGCCTGTTGATAGCTGGATTCAAGGGGAACTTAGTACCAAACAAATTAAATCAGTTCGCATCGAAGACTTACTAGAGCGCGAAGAGATAAAGCTTGATAGCCAGAACGTACAGCGCGAAATTGAAGGTAAAAAGGTTTTAATAACGGGTGCGGCTGGTTCGATCGGAAGCGAGATAGTAAGACAAGTTTTACATTACAAGCCCAAGCAAGTGGTTCTCTTAGATCAAGCAGAGTCGCCCATGTATGAGCTCAGCTTAGAGTTGAAAAATAGATTTAAAAACTTCGACGCTATTGCTGAATGCGTAATTGCAGATGTACGTGATCGTTTGCGTTTGGAAAAGGTTTTCACTGCCTTTGAACCTGATATTATTTTCCATGCAGCCGCTTATAAGCATGTACCTTTAATGGAAGATAATCCTTATGAAGCGGTAGGGGTGAATGTGCTTGGAACAAAAAATATGGCCGACTTAGCGGTGAAGTTCGGGGTAGCCAAATTTGTAATGGTAAGTACCGATAAAGCGGTAAATCCTACTAATGTAATGGGGGCCACTAAACGCACGGCTGAATTATATACCCAAAGCTTGGGTTCTAAAGATAAAGTGGGCACACAATTTATAACCACTCGCTTTGGTAATGTGTTAGGATCAAATGGTTCGGTTATTCCCGTTTTTAGAAGACAGTTAGAAAAAGGTGGACCTATTACCTTAACGCACAAAGACATTACGCGGTATTTCATGACTATTCCCGAGGCTTGTAATTTGGTTTTGGAGGCCGGCTCTATGGGAAATGGCGGTGAAATATTTGTTTTTGACATGGGTGATTCTGTGAAGATCTATGATCTCGCTAAGAAAATGATTAAACTTTCGGGCTTTGAGCTGGGCAAGGATATGGAAATTGTGGAAGTAGGCTTACGTCCTGGAGAAAAACTATATGAAGAACTTCTAACTGGTAAAGAAAATACCTTAGAAACACATCACCCTAAAATTATGATTGCTCAGACAGCGGTAATGGATGCCAATTCCATTCAATTAGCTATAGAAAGAGTTCGTGTAGCTTTGCAGTCTAATGATAATTTAGCTTTAGTATCTTCTTTAAAAAGTTTAGTTCCTGAGTTTATTAGTAATAATTCAATTTACGAGTCCTTAGATCTACACGCGCAAGCTAAATGAGAAAGCTCCTTACCTGTTGTTTGCTAATCGTAATAATTCCGATTGTAACACAAGCCCAGTACCTCTATCAGCATTTAAATTTTCTTGGTAACCTCCAGTCAGAGTCAAATTTATACGAACTTGATGCAGACTTCCATAGTTCAGTTCGCCCGCTTAATGAGCGTCAGATGGAGGAAATTCAAAAACCACAGGAGCATACTTACACTAAAAACGCATCTTGGTTTAACCGTAAAGCTTGGCATGAGCACTTGGTTCATGTGGAAGATGAAAAGTATGCCATTACCATCGATCCTTTGGTTAATTTCCAATTAGGTTTGGAAGGGGGTGAGGAACAATACCGTTATATCAATACTCGCGGTTATTTACTGGAAGGAAGGATAGGTAAAAATTTAACTTTTTATTCCACCTTTCTGGAGAATCAGGGACGCTTTTCTGATTACATCAGTCAGTATGCACGTCGTAGGAGGGTGATACCAGGGCAAAGTAGTTCGATAAGGGGTTTTGGAGAAGGAAGTTATGACTTCGGCTATGTGGCAGGTGAGGTGAGTTATAGTCCGAATGAGTTTTTTGCCTTTACCGCCGGCCAAGGAAGAAATTTCTTTGGGGAGGGTTATCGATCTATGCTGCTTTCAGACGGAAGTTTTAGTTATCCTTTCTTTCGCATCGAAACTACTTTTTGGAAGTTTAAATATGTAAATCTCTTCACACAGATGTACGATTTGCGGCGCGAAGCCATGATTACACCAGAAAATTTTGCCCGTAAATATTTAAGCTCTCATTATTTAAGTATCAATATTACACCGCGCCTTAATTTTAGTGTTTTCGAAGCTATTATGTTTGGTGATAGTACGCAACAAGAAGGCTTGGATGTTAGCTTTTTGAATCCCATCATTTTTTACCGACCGGTAGAATTTGCCGTAGGCTCTCGTAATGGTAATGCTTTATTGGGCGCAGCTTTTTCGTATAAAACTTTCAATAGACAAATGGTTTACGGTCAGTTTGTTTTAGACGAATTTCAATTATCATCCATCTTGGCACAAGAAGGCAGCTGGGTCAATAAATATGGCTTTCAGCTGGGTTATAAAATGTACGATGCCTTTAAGGTGAAAGGTCTATTTCAAAGGCTAGAGTATAATACGGCACGTCCGCATACCTATCAGCACCGAGAAGTTTTAACCAATTATGCACATTACGGCTCTCCACTGGCTCATCCTTGGGGTGCTAATTTCCACGAAGTAATTTATCAAGCTATCTATCAGAAAAACCGCTGGGAAGGCGACTTACAATTTAACTTCGGGAGAATGGGAGCGGATGCTGCTGGCTCTAACTGGGGGTCAGATATCTACTTATCTTACGACAGTAGAGAGCAAGATTTAGGCAATGAAATTGCGCAAGGAATAAGTGCTAATTATTTTTACCTGCAAGCGAGAGCAGCTTACGTTCTTAACACGAGTAGTAATTTGAAGCTGGAGCTGGGCTTTCGTTATCGTAACTTCACACCGGATGTAGCAGAAAATGTAAAAACCACGGCTATGCTTAATCAAGAAAGTGCAATGCTTTTCTTTGGCTTGCGTACAGAAATGTTTAATCGCTATTACGATTTGTAAAATCATGCTGAAAGAGTTTAAACCAACCATTTTGTTTTTGGTGAAGTTCTTCGCCATTTATTTGGTTTTCAGTACCCTTTATGGGCTTTATATTGCAGGTTTCGATAGAGATAATGTGCTTGACCCTATCACGCGAGTTGTAGCTAATAATTGTGTGTCAACGGCCTCAGCTATCGGATATGAAACTGAAGTGGTTCAAGATGATCATCAGCGAAGGGATACCGAAGAAGAACAAACTTTTGATAGTATTTGGCTCGATAATGTTTATGCTGTTTCCGTAGAAGAAGGTTGTAATGGAATAAATATTATGATTCTTTTCGCCGCTTTCGTGGTGGGCTTTGGAGGAAGGATAAAAAATATGCTTTGGTTTATTCCTTTTGGTTTGATATTTATTCACTTGGCTAATATTGGGCGCCTTTTGCTCTTATGCTTATTAAACGTAGAGTGGGGGGGTAGAGGTTTTCACTTTTTCCATAAATATGGCTTTACCGCGGTATTATACCTCGCTATCTTGGTACTTTGGTATCTGTGGGTAATGCATCTCAATGGAAAGACTTCCTTCAAAAGTAAATCAAAGGCCAAGGATGTTTAGAGGTTTTGGATATGCCCGAATATTGTTTATCCTTTTCGGGGCGATGGGGCTCTTTTTCGTTTATTTCTTTCAGCATTACCTTGATTTCCATTCGGTATTCTTTAAAGGACAATGGCCGCAGGAACTGAATTACTCAACTGATTTTGTAGAGGTAGAGAGTTTTCCTTTTGTAGTAAACAAAGTGGGACGCTACTTACTAAATGACCTTTTCACAATTGCCATCATTTATGGCCTATTCTATGAAAAAAAATACTTGCGTTTCGCCTTTATAGTGCTACTTTTTGGATTAATCTTTTTATTGCCGACTTATCTTTTCATCTATTTGGCCAAGCCTTCAGGCTTTAGTTCTTTGCTAAGCCATTTACATCGTATAGTACTAAACCCGGTATTAATGATGCTCCTTATTCCTGCTTACTTCTATCAGCGCCGTATAAGTCAAGAAAAGGACTAAGCTCAATTTCCTTAAAACTTGGGTTCGAGGTGAAATTAGGCTTAGCAGTGTTTATTCTGTAAAAATGAAGATCCTGTATCTGACCCATTCCATGTAACAATCTGCCGCTGCAGGATCCAGGCTAGTCCTTTCTATTTATTGGAAATCTGAGGTACTAATTTGAGCTCGAGCATAGATTTTAAACTTTTTCATACTTTTTCTGTTTTATTGTCGTAACATCAAATTCTATGATGTACTTTTGTTCAGTGTTTAAACATTAAAATTATTTTTAAAAATGAAAATCAATAACAAAATTATTGCCTTAGTCTTTACAAGTGCTCTTGTAGCTTGTAATAATGCGCCTGAAACTGCTGTTGAAGCAAGCGATGCGCAAGAAGTAAAAACGGAAACTGCTGAAGCCGCTATGTACACAGTTAACACTGGCAGCGACGAAGTGGTATGGGAAGGTTACAAAACTTTTGCACTTGGTGATGCTCACACGGGTACTATCCAAGTTAGTGAGGGAAACTTTATGGTAGAAGGGGATCAGTTGGTAGGTGGTTCATTCATTATTGACATGACCTCTATTAATAATGCTGATTTAGCTGAAAGCCCTGAGTATAAAGCGAAATTAGAAGGTCACTTAAAGAGTGCTGATTTCTTCGCTGTAGATTCATTCCCAACCGCTAAATTTGAAATTACTTCCGCTGAGGCTGTAGCAGCTGGTGATTCTACTGGCGCAACTCACAATGTAAGTGGAAACTTAACCTTACGTGGTATTACTAAAAACGTTACTATACCCGCAATGGTGGAAATGACTGATGCTGGTATTAATTTCGCTACTCCAGAATTCGTAATTGACCGCAGTAAATGGAATGTTAAATTCCGTTCTACTTCTTTTTCTGAGTTTGCTGACATCGCAAAAGATAACATCATCGATAATAATATTAAGCTTTCTGTAAAGCTTATGGCGTCTAAAGCTTAATCACTTAATCTTTAGATTTGGTTTTAAGGCCGCTGGATTAACCAGCGGCTTTTTTTATTTTCGGGCTAAACCTAAAATATGTCTGATTATAAAGAACGCTTAGCCATTAAGAGTTGGGCGGAAGACGATCGTCCTAGAGAAAAGTTTAGCAACAAAGGGCGCTCATCTCTTAGCGATGCCGAATTAATCGCCATCCTTATTGGCAGCGGTAACCGACAAGAGTCTGCTGTCGATCTATCGAAGCGCATCTTAAATTCAGTAGAAGGCAATTTGAATCAATTGGCGCGTTTGACCTTGCAGGATTTAATGGACTTTAAGGGTATTGGTGAAGCCAAAGCCATATCTATTGCCACCGCTCTGGAAATAGGTAAACGAAGAAACCTGTCCGAGGCCTTAGAAAGAAAGAGTATAAAAAGTAGCGGGGCCGCTTATAGTATCCTACAACCATTAATTGGCGATATAGGCCACGAAGAGTTTTGGGTGCTTTACCTAAACAATCATAATAAATTGATTCGCTCCCTTTGCATTAGTAAAGGTGGAATAACAGGCACAGTAGTAGATCTTCGCCAGATTTTCAATAGTGCTTTACGAGAGCAAGCTACCTCCATTATTTTAGCACATAATCATCCCAGCGGCAACACGAAACCTAGTCAAGCCGATCTTAATTTAACCCGTAAAATAGCCGAGTCGGGTAAAATTCTCGACATTGTAGTCTTGGACCATTTAATCGTTACGGAAAAGGCCTACTACAGTTTTAAAGACGAGGGCGACATTTAGTCAAACTCACCTTATTTGATTTCCGAATTAGCCTCTATCTTTGCAGTATGCTCTTATTTTACACTAGCACTCTTACTCCCCGAATTAAATATATAAGCCGCTTAATCTTTCAAGATTTATTAGGGCTCAGTATTCGGTATACTCACGACAAAGAAGAGTATCTACATTCAACTTTACCTAAAATAAATTACTCGCGAGACCCGCTGCAGAGTGGGATTTTCCTGCAATCGGTCAATCTTCTCTTCGAATCGGATATCTCAGAGCAAGAAGTGAAATCAGGTACCTATAAAGGAGTAGTAACCATGTTTCCCACGGGCCGGCAGTCACTTTTACCTTTCGATCCGCTAGCCGCTAGTTTCTTTTTGGTAAGCCGCTATGAAGAATATATGCCTTTTATAGCTGATATACACGGGCGTTTTCCTGCCAAAGAAAGTATCATGTACAGATTAGGCACATTAAACAAACCTTTGGTTAATGCTTACGCAGAAATACTCGCCAGTTTATTAGAGGAACATAATTCTAATATTGTTTTTAAACGTCCCACCTATCGTTTTTATAATTCGGTGGACATTGATAATGCTGCTGCTTTTTTAGGAAAAGGAATTTTTCGCGTTATCGGTGGCTACATGCAAGATGTTTTATCTTTAAACTTTAAGCAAATAGGGGAACGCAGCCGTAGTTTGGTTTTTGGAAAAAAAGATCCATTTGATACTTTCGATTATGTACTTGCCATGCAGAAGAAGTACAAATTCTCTACAATATATTTTGCGCTTTTCGCGCGGATGGGACAATACGACCGAAGCTTAACGCGCTATTCGTCTCGCTTACAGCGCTATGTAAAGGGTATTGCAGATTTTTGTGAAATGGGAATTCATCCTTCTTATCGTTCTAATGAAAATTTCGAATGGCTGGAGGAAGAAATCACGAGCCTGCAAAGAGTGCTTAAAAAGGATATCAAGAAAAGTCGTCAGCACTTTTTAAAGATACATTTCCCCTCTACTTTTCGCAATCTTCTACAACTAGAAATCAGCGATGATTACTCCATAGGTTTTGCTTCAGAACATGGTTTTCGAGCCGGAATTTGCACACCATTTAGGTTTTACGATATTGAGCAAGAGGTGGAAACGCCATTAATAATGCACCCTTTTCCCTTTATGGATGGTACCTTCATTTACTATTTAAGGCTTTCGCCAGATGAGGCTTTAAAGCATATTCTGGAATATATTGAAACCTATCGTCGCTATGGTGGTGAGTTTATCCCCATATGGCACAATCGCATTTACAGTGAGAAAGAAGAAGAATGGAAAGGCTGGAATAATGTGTTTGAAGAAATGGTGAAAGCAGCTGTATGATTAATTATCGTGACCATAATTACATTGATATAGAGAAGTATAACAATTGTGTTCAACGTAATAACCAAAAAATACCCTATGCCTTATCTTGGTATTTAGACTCGGTTTGCGAACAATGGGATTGTTTGGTACTTGACGATTACGATGCAGTTTGGCCTTTGCCTTTTCGCAGAAAATTCGGGATTAAATATTTTTTTCGACCCTTTGCCATTCAGCAACTAGGGGTTTTTAGTAAGCAGCCTTTAAGTGAAGAACAAATTTTAGCTTTTCAACAGAAGTTGAGCGAGAATTGCCGTTTTGCAGATGTTTATCTGAACGAAAATCAAATAGTTAACTCCCTTTCTAATAAGTGGGAGGTGAAAAAACAAACCAATTTGGTTTTGAAACTCAAACGTTCTTATCAAGAAGTTTATAAAGGTTATAGCAGCAACCTTAAGCGTAAACTAAAGAAACAGCAGCAGACAAATTTCGATTTGTTTGAAAGTGATGGTCCACAGGTTCTCCTTGATTTGTTTAGCGCCAATAAAGGGGAAGAATTGAAACTTTCCTCCGAGTTTTTCCGCTCCATGGAAAAGGCCATGTTTCAGCTTTTACATCGAGGTTTAGCGAAAGTATTTACCATTTACGGTGGCCCCAATCAATTATTGGCAGGGGTATTTTTTGTCGAATATCAAGGGCGTTCTATATTCTTGTTTTCGGCTGTGTCGCCCATAGGTAAGGACTTGGATGCGATGACTTATTTAATAAATGAATATCTCATTTACAATTCAGAGCGCTTAGAAGAACTGGATTTTGAAGGATCAGAGAATAAAGGCTTGGCACGTTTCTACGCTTCCTTTGGTCCAGAAGTACGCAGCTATAATCATCTAAAATACAACGGTTTGCCCTGGCCGATTTCGCTTTTAAAATAATGGCAAAAAAATACAAGCATCTCTTTTTCGACCTCGATCATACGCTTTGGGATTTCGAAAAGAATTCTAAGCAAGCTTTAATCGAACTTTACGATTCATATGGATGGGAGCCCATTTTAAACCTTCCAGTAGATGAGTTTTTACAGTGCTACTATCTAAAAAATGATGAGATGTGGGCCTTATATCGCGCTCATAAAATTGATAAGGCCACTTTACGCCACCGCCGTTTCGCGGAAACCTTCGCAACCTATAATTATCAGCATGATGAGAAAGTGGCCAATTTTGAACAGGATTATATTAAGCTAGCACCCCAAAAAACAGCGCTCTTTCCCGGTTGCATAGCCATGCTCCAATCTTTGCAAGATCAATTCGAGATGCACATCATAACCAATGGATTTGAAGAAACCCAGCATATTAAATTAGCGCGAAGCGGACTATCACCCTTTTTTGATAAAATTATTACCAGCGATAAGATTGGCGTGAATAAACCCGAAGCTAAAATTTTTATCGAAGCCATGCGCCAGGCGGGAGCAGATCGGAAAAATGCCTTAATGATTGGCGATAATTTACTAGCCGATATTATTGGTGCACGTAATGTAGGAATGGATCAAGTCTTTTTTAATCCCTACGCCAAACAACATCATGAAAAGGTGAGTTTCGAAATCAAAGCCCTGAGTGAATTGACAGCATTACTGCTCTAATTTTTTTACCGGATACTTTTTATAGTGAAAGGCTTCATATTGATAAGCACCACTATACGGGTTGAGTTGAGCGTGCATGCGCGTGCTGATATAGTCACCTCGGTTAATGCCCGACATATGAACCTCACCCTGCACTGGTTTTAAGGTGAAGTAAAACTTACATAAAATTGTATCTCCGATAGCTAGACCCACAGTATTAGGATCTACTTTTTCCACTTTCATTATGGCCATGTTATTGGTTCCCATTAATGGGTTTAAAACCTTTAAGTTGATAGGGAAAGTTTCCAGTTGCTCAAAGCGCGCTTCCTGACTAAAGGACAAAAAGGGCGTTAATAGAAGCAGGCTGAAAAGCAATTTGCACATAGATCTAGATTTAGCGCTAAGATAAGTCTTGATTTTTTCTGAACCATACTTTTCTAGTAATCGACTCAAGTAAATTATTTAGCTGCGTTTTATAGGTCAAAGTTCTTAATATTTGAGATCGATTTAAAATTTAGCCTCAGACCTCTTAAAAATAGTGGGTTTTAAGCCAAAGCGATGAAGCAATAGTGGGCTATTGCGATGGGCTCAGGCGCATAAAACCGCCTTTTAGAAAAGGTTAATACGTTTTTTTCGATAAAAGTGAAAATCCTGCATCTAGCCCATTTGCTGTAGCCCGCTACACCTGCACATTCTAGATTAGTCTTTTCCTTCTTTTGAAAATTTGAGGCTAGAATTTAAGGTCGAACTCAGGTTTAATACCTGAGCTTAATTCTTAAATTTGCACAACTCAAAAAATGCGCAATGCAACAGCAAACTCCCTATACTCCTAATAATAAAGTAAGAATAGTTACCGCAGCCTCCCTATTTGATGGTCACGATGCAGCAATTAATATCATGCGCCGTATCATTCAAGCCACTGGCTGTGAGGTAATTCATCTTGGCCACGACCGCTCCGTGGAGGAAGTGGTGAATACCGCTATTCAAGAGGATGCACAAGCCATAGCCATGACATCTTACCAAGGAGGGCATATAGAATACTTCAAGTATATGCACGACCTTTTAAAGGAAAAGGGTGCGCCTCATATAAAAATCTTCGGCGGCGGCGGTGGCGTAATCCTTCCCGAAGAAATTCAAGAACTACACGACTACGGCATAGATCGAATTTATTCACCCGATGATGGTCGCTCTATGGGCCTGCAAGGGATGATAAATGATATGATTCAACGTTGCGATTTTCCCACGGGATTGAGCATTAACGGTGAGTTAGATCGGATTAGTGAGAAGTCTAAACCCGACATTGCAAAAATAATTTCCGCGGCCGAAAATAACATGGAGGCCAATAAGGAGGCTTTAGATAAAATTGACGCTATGGCGGCACAATCTAAAACGCCAGTATTAGGAATAACCGGAACAGGTGGGGCAGGAAAAAGCTCGCTGGTAGATGAGTTAGTGCGTCGCTTTTTAATCGATCACCCCGAAAAAACATTGGGAATTATCTCGGTAGATCCTTCCAAGCGCAAAACGGGTGGAGCCCTTTTGGGAGATAGAATACGGATGAACGCGATTAAAAATGACCGGGTTTATATGCGTTCCTTGGCCACGCGCCAATCCAATCTTGCCCTGAGCAAACATGTACAAGAGGCGGTAAATATTTTAAAAGCGGCCCAATACGATTTAATCATTTTAGAGACTTCTGGAATTGGCCAGAGTGACACCGAAATTATCGAGCACAGTGATGCTTCCATGTATGTGATGACGCCTGAATACGGCGCAGCAACGCAGTTGGAAAAAATCGATATGCTGGATTTCGCAGACATTATTGCTCTTAATAAATTCGATAAACGCGGCGCCCTTGATGCTTTGCGTGATGTAAAGAAACAATACCAACGGAACCATAATTTATGGGATGCAGACACGGATACAATGCCGGTATATGGCAGTATCGCCAGTCAATTTAACGATCCCGGAACTAATGCTTTATATCGTGCCTTAATTGATACTTTGGTTCATAAAGCGGGTGCCGTTCACCTGAAAAGTGACTTCCGCAGTACGGGTGAAATGAGCGAGAAGATTTACATTATCCCTCCCAATCGTACTCGTTACTTATCCGAAATTTCAGAAGCGAATCGCGCTTACGATAAGCGAGCGAAGGAACAGGCTGAGGTAGCTCAAAAGCTTTACGGTTTATACCAAGCGACGTTATCTTTCGGTGGTCCAGATTTGTTACAAGAAGAAGCAGCGACCCTGAATGAAGAAGGTACAATAGGTGAATTGATTAGCAAATTCGTGGAGTTGCGCAAAGACCTTGATCCTCACTATTGGGATATTATAACCGAGTGGGAAGGCAAGGTGAAAAAATATCGCGACGAACTTTATACATTCTCCGTAAGGGGCAATGAAATTAATATTAAAACCCATACCGAGTCGCTTTCACATACCATGGTGCCTAAGGTTTCCTTGCCGCGTTACCAAGCTTGGGGCGATTTGTTATTATGGAATTTGAAGGAAAATGTACCGGGTGAGTTTCCTTTCACTGCGGGGATTTATCCTTTCAAGCGCACCGGCGAAGACCCTACCCGTATGTTTGCGGGGGAAGGTGGCCCAGAAAGAACCAACCGTCGTTTCCACTATGTAAGCCAGGATATGCCGGCGGCGCGTTTAAGTACCGCCTTCGATTCGGTTACGCTGTATGGAAACGATCCTGATTATCGTCCTGATATTTACGGTAAAATCGGTAATTCAGGTGTTAGTATTTGCACCTTAAGTGATGCGAAGAAATTGTATTCAGGTTTTAATTTATCCGAGCCTACCACTTCGGTAAGTATGACCATTAATGGTCCTGCCCCGATGATTTTAGCTTTCTTTATGAATGCCGCTGTCGATCAGCAATGCGAGATTTACATTCGTGAAAACGGCCTAGAATCGAGTGTAGAAGCGAAGTTTAAAGAACTTTACGACGATCGTAATTTAGAGCGTCCATATTACCAAGGTTTGGCCGAGGGTGAAGCTAAAGATCGCATAGAACTCGAGCCTTTGAGCAATATCTCAGTAAAAGGGCATCTACCGAAAGGGAATAAGGGCTTAGGCTTAATGTTATTGGGTTTAACCGGCGACCAGGTTTTAGAGCCAGCCGTATACGCTGAAATTCGTAAAAAAACCTTAGCGGTGGTGCGCGGAACGGTTCAAGCGGATATTTTAAAAGAAGATCAGGCACAAAACACTTGTATTTTCTCTACCGAATTTGCCCTGCGTTTAATGGGTGATGTACAAGAAAGCTTCATCAATAATCAGGTGAGAAACTTCTATTCGGTATCCATTTCTGGTTACCATATTGCTGAGGCGGGCGCCAATCCCCTTACCCAACTAGCCTTTACTTTGGCCAATGGTTTTACTTATGTAGAATACTATTTGAGCCGTGGCATGGATATCAACGATTTTGGTCCGAACTTAAGCTTTTTCTTTAGCAATGGTGTAGATCCAGAATATGCTGTTATTGGCAGAGCGGCCCGCAGAATTTGGTCCAAAGCCATGGATAGAAAGTACGGCGCTAATCCGCGTGCGCAGATGTTGAAATATCATATCCAAACTTCGGGACGTTCCTTACACGCGCAGGAAATCCAGTTTAATGATATTCGTACCACTTTGCAGGCTTTATATGCGATTTACGATAATTGCAACTCTTTGCATACTAATGCTTACGATGAGGCAATTACTACACCGACGGAAGAAAGTGTGCGCAGAGCAATGGCTATTCAGATGATTATCAATAAAGAGTTAGGGCTAACGCAAAACGAAAACCCCATTCAAGGTAGCTTTATTATCGAAGAATTAACCGACTTGGTGGAAGAAGCGGTGCTTGCCGAATTTGATCGCATCACCGAAAGGGGCGGCGTATTAGGGGCCATGGAAACCATGTACCAACGCGGTAAAATTCAGGAAGAGAGCTTGTATTACGAAACCCTAAAACACAACGGGGATTTACCGATTATTGGGGTAAATACTTTCTTAAGTTCGGAAGGTTCGCCTACAACCCGACCAGGTGAAATTATTCGTGCCACAACCGAAGAAAAGGAAGCACAAATCACCAATCTTCGTGCTTTACAAGAACGTAATCAGGATACTGCCAATGCTTGGTTGGAGAAACTACAAGCCACGGCTATTGCCAACGAAAACATGTTTGAGGTGCTTATGGAAGCCACTAAGTTTTGCAGCCTAGGGCAAATTACCAGCTCTCTTTTTGAAGTAGGAGGGCAGTATCGCCGTAATATGTAAGTATAACACCTTTTAAAGTTGAAGTAAAGTGGCGTTCTGAAAATTCAGAGCGCCTTTTTTTTTTCAATTTTTCCTGTCCGTTATCGGACAATGTAATACGCACCATTAATAATATTAACTTTCTTCGCTACAACAACTATCAAATAATCAAGGCAATGAAATTAATTATTGAAGGATTAACGAAGACTTATGCAAATGGTGTAAAGGCATTGGACAATGTTTCACTGGAAATTGGCAAAGGGATGTTTGGCTTACTCGGCCCGAATGGTGCCGGAAAGTCATCATTAATGCGAACCTTAGCGGGTTTGCAAGATGCCGATCAGGGAACCTTGATGTTGAATGATATTGATATTTTAAAATCGCCCGAAGAGCTTCGTAAAAACCTAGGTTATTTACCCCAAGAGTTTGGCGTTTATCCTAAAATTACTGCCTATCAATTATTAAATCACTTGGCTATTTTAAAGGGGGTTAAAAATAAAGGCGAGCGCAAAGATTTGGTTGAACATCTTCTGCAAAAGGTAAATTTGTATGACAAGCGCCATAAAGTGGTAAAAGGCTTTTCCGGTGGAATGAAGCAAAGAATCGGTATTGCGCAGGCCCTAATAGGCAATCCCCAACTTATAATTGTTGATGAACCCACGGCGGGCTTGGACCCGGGAGAGCGTAACCGTTTTCATAACCTTTTGGCCGATGTAGGCAGTGAGGTGATCGTTATTTTAAGTACCCATATTGTGGATGACGTGCGCGAACTCTGCACGGAAATGGCCATTATGAACTTAGGAAGGATTATTTATAACGGTGGACCGGAAGATGCCATCGCCACCTTAGAAGGTCAGGTATGGGAGAAACGCATCGAACGTGAAGAACTGAGTGACTATAAAAATCAGTACCATGTGATCTCTGAAAAGATGATTGCGGGTAAACCGCTTATTCATATTCAGTCGGAAGTGTTACCGGCAGAGGGTTTTAAAGCGGTTGCTCCTAATTTAGAAGATGTATTTTTCTCTTCTATTATGAGTAGTTCTGAAAGTGTAACCATATAATCGCCCATCCATGTTCAAAGAAATTTTTTCACGAGAACTCGGTGCCGCCTTACGCGTGCCCATGGTTTATATTTTCACTTTCGTATTCGCTCTAATGGCCTTTATGGCTATCGTAAGTGATAGCGTAATGATTGGTGGAGCGATAGGAGCAGTGCATAAGAATGCCCCCCATATTGTAACTACTTTCGTAACCATTTTGTCCATTTTCGGATTGCTCTTTGCAGTGGCTTTTTTCAATAATGCCGCTTTACGCGATTTCAATAATAACTTCGACGAAATCCTCTTTACCACTCCTCTTAACAAAGCTGCCTATTTCTTTGGCCGTTTTTTAGGCGCTTTGGTTTTAAGCACCATTCCTCTCATTGGTGTTTTTCTGGGAGTTTATTTAGGAACCTTATTAGGGCCGGTTTTCGATTGGATACCCGCTGAGCGCTTAGGGCCAACTCCTTGGGAGGCCTTCCTTACTAATTACCTCTTATTTATAGTTCCCAATATGTTTTTAAGTGGGGCTTTAATTTATGCGATGGCACAAAAATGGCGCAGCACCATAATCTCTTTCGTTGGGGCCTTGATTATCATTATTGGTTATATCATTTCGGGTAATTTACTGAGCGATATTGAGAATGTGCAAATAGCAGGATTAAGTGATCCTTTTGGTATAAGAGCCTATTCGGTAGATAGCCGTTATTTCACGACGGTAGAAAAAAACACCTTGGGCCCCAGCTTTAGCGGTATCCTTCTTTACAATCGCCTAATATGGATGAGCCTAGGCCTCTTAATATTATTGGTTTCTTACTTCAGTTTCAAACCTCAAAAGAACCCTAGCGCTTCGCGTTTTAGGTTTAGGAAAAAAGTGAAGGATATAGCGAGTAAAAGCAATATTCCTCTCGGTGCTTTACCTAAAGTTAGTTTGCAGTACCAGGGAATGGGCTGGCAACATTTTATGAGCTTCTTTAAAGATGCTAGTCGCAGTATTTTAAAGAATACGGTCTTCAAGATTCTGGCGGCTTTTGCCTTAATTCTTCTTAGCACCGATCTTATAAATGGCTTCGAGTACTTTGGTTTAAAGAGTTACCCTTTAACCTATAAAATGCTCGATACGATTGCTGGTTCTTCGGGGATTTTTATGATGATAATAATGGTGTTTTTTAGCGGAGAATTAGTGTGGCGCGACCGCTCTTCCCATATTGATGAAGTGATTGGTGCGACGCCACACCGTGCTTTTAATCAGCTCTTAGCGCAGGCCTTTGCCCTGGTCTACGTCGCTTCATTTTTATACCTAATTTACATGCTGGCTGCTATTTTAGCCCAATTAGGACAAGGCTTTACCAATATTGAACTCAGTCTTTATTTAAGGCAGTATATCTACAGTCAGTTACCGCTTTATATTTTTTATGCCTGTTTGCATCTCTTTATTCAGGTGCTAATAAACAACAAGTATCTGGGTTATTTCATCTCGGTTTTAAGTCTATTCGTTTTAGACATTCTTTGGAGTGTTTTAGACGTAAGCACCAATATGTTGTCACTTAATGGCGGACCTTCCATCAGCTACAGCGATATGAATGACTTTGGTCCTGGCCTAGTCGGACATTTTTGGTTTACCCTTTACTGGCTGCTTTTTGCCAGTCTCTTGCTGCTCGTGGCAGGCCTGTTAATGCAAAGACATAAATCGGGGAACTTTATCAGTCGTTTAAAGCAGGCGAGGATTTCTTTCAAAGGTTCCTATGCCTTGGTAATGACAGTTTTCCTTGTCTCTTTTTCAGCTGTAGCTGGATGGGTTTACTACAATACTCAAGTTTTAAATACCTATCAAACGTCTGACGAAACCGAGTTGCTACGGGCGGATTACGAAAAGAAATACAAATCCTATCAAGATTATCCTATGCCGAAAATTACGGCTATAGAGTATGGTATTGATATTTTCCCTAAAACGCGTGATGTGGATGTTCTAGCAGAACTGATGCTTAAAAACGTCGGCACCGAAAATATTGATTCACTTTTCTTTACGCTAGACGATGATTGGGAAACAGAAATAACCGGCCAAGGTGTTACAGAAGCATGGTTTGATGAGAAATTTGGTTTTAAAGCCTTTGCCTTGGCTAAACCGCTGCTACCTGGTGATAGTCTCTCCTTAAATATTACCAATACTTTTCGTACTAAAGGTTTCGAGAACTTTAGAGGTAGTACCTCCATAATTCGCAATGGTACTTTTTTAAACAATGGTAGTGTGCTTCCGCAGATGGGATATGCTGGTAACTTTGAGCTTAGTGATCGGAATGATCGTAAAAAATACGATTTGAAGCCTAAGGCAAGGATGCCCAAATTACAAGCTGATTCTTGTGATGACAAGTGTATGGTTAACTATTTGAGCGATGGTTTATCGGATTGGGTCTCTGTGAAAACTACTATATCTACCTCGAGTGACCAAATAGCTATTGCCCCAGGAAGCTTGATTAAAGAATGGCAAGATGGCGATCGCAACTATTACGAGTACTTGGTAGAACAACCTTCGCAAAACTTTTATGCCTTTATTTCCGCCGATTATCAGAAGGCGAGTCGTAAATGGAATGGTATTGATTTAGAGGTGTATTATGATGAAAAGCATCCTTATAATGTGGAACGGATGTTAGATGCCATTCAGAAATCATTGGAGTATTATACCGCGAATTTTGGTCCTTATTTTCATAATGAAGCGCGTATCATCGAGTTTCCGCGCTATGCTACCTTCGCTCAAGCATTTCCTGGCACTATGCCTTATTCCGAAGGTTTTGGTTTTATAACCAATCTCGAAGATGAAGAAGAAAACAATGTGGTGGATGCGGTTATTGCCCATGAAATGGCGCATCAATGGTGGGCGCATCAAGAAATTCCTGCCCTAATGCAAGGGGCGACCTTCTTGACTGAAAGCTTTAGTGAATACAGTTCCTTAATGGTGATGAAGGAAAGTAGCGATCCCATAAAAATGCGTGAATTTTTGAAATACGATATGGACCGTTATTTGCGCGGTAGGAGTGGCGAGTCGGAAAAGGAATTACCCTTACTTAAAGTGGAAAATCAAGGCTATATCCATTATGGAAAGGGTAGTGTTATTCTTTTTGCCTTGCAAGAAATGATCGGTTCCGATTCGGTAAATGCTGCGCTAAGTGAGTTTTTAGCCGCTTATCGTTATCAGGCTCCGCCTTATCCTAATGCCCACGATTTTATGGCTTATTTAAGACCTCGGGTAGCCGATTCATTACACTATTTATTGGAAGATTGGATCGAGAATATCACCCTCTACGATTTCCGCTTGAAAGAAGTCGAATTAACGGAAGAGGGCGATTTGTATACCGTGAATATCGACTTAGAATCATTTAAATATCGGGCAGATACACTGGGGACAGAAAACCCAGTATTACTTAATGAATGGGTTGATGTGGGATTTTACAGTGATGAAGATGAAAAAGAGCTGTTTCACAAGAAGCGCATTTATATAGATGCGGCAGAAAAAAGTTATCGTTTCGAACTGACGCAAAAGCCTTTAAAGGTGGCGATAGATCCGCAACGCATTTACATAGAAAGAGATATCAAGGATAATGTAAAAGCTCTTTAAGCATAAATAAGCCCCATTATTTGGGGCTTATTTTTTCACTACCATTCACTTTAAAGTATCGGGTCTACTTTTTTTAAGCGACTCTTTGGGCTTTAGCGGCTTTCTTGCCTCTAAAAAAGAGGAAGAGATTAAAGAAAAGCACGAAACCCAGGTAAATGCTAAAGGCTCCTACTTTCTCACTTAGTTCTTCTACAAGCTCTTGCTGATTGTCAACGTAGCGCATGTTAATGGTCCACAAGGCAAATCCGAAGTTGAGAAGGTAAAAGCCAATCTCAAACAAACGGTTGGTGCTAAGGGCGATGTCTTCTCTTTGGTGGAAAATGTCACGCATAAAAACGAGTCCATTTTTAAAGAGATTTCGCGCTACGAATAGCGTTAAGGTAAGGGTAAGCGGAATGTAAATCGCATAGGCGATAAGGGGGAAATAATTACTGTTTTCCATGATGTTGATGAATTTAGATATTTGATTTAAAATGTTTGAGTACTTGTAAACCGATAAGGTTGAAGAAGTGAATGAGGCCAAGCAGAAGCGCGATTAAGCCGATATTCTCAGCTAGGCTGATTAAGGCATATTGCCAATCGTTTTCTAATGGCCATTGCCAGGCAATTAGGGAAACCGATGCATAACCAAGGTTTAAGAGATAGTAGCCAATTAGTAAAAGGCGATTGAGGTATTGCGCTAAATCCTGTTCAGCGGGGAATAGCTCATAAAGGTAAACCGCGCCTTCTCGGTAAATTAGCCATCCTACTTTAAGAATGATGATAGCCGTGAAAATCAGATAGAGACCGTAGGTAATTAATATGATACTCATAATTATATTATTTTCAGAAATAAATGAAAGTAAAGGGTTAAAAAAATATCATCCTAATAACTTCAATAAACTGCGATAAAACCAGTTACGGTCGTTACGGGTAAACTTATCTACTAAGCCACTAATCTCACTGGTGAAATCGTGTAAATCATTAATGCGCTTTTTAAAGCTTTCGGCTTCTTCGCTGTTTTCCTCAATATCTTTGAGCTTCTCCAAGCTTTCAATTACTGGGTTTAATTCTCTTTTTCGTCTTTCCTTGGCAATTTGTCGCGCCATCTCCCACACATCTTTGCCAGCGACAAAGAACTCCTTGCGATCACCAGCTATGCGATGCTTTTTCACCAAACCCCATTCAATTAAGGCACGCGTATTCATATTGGCATTACCGCGTGAAATTTGCAAAGCCGCCATAATATCTTCCGTACTAAGTGGTTCATTATTAGCCATCAGTAGGGCGTGAATAGAAGACATAGTTCTATTAATGCCCCAACTGCTCCCTAAAGCACCCCAAGCTTGAATAAACTCTTCTTTGGCTTCTTCTAATTTCATAAGACAAATATAGACAATATTTTAAACTTTCAATAAATAGTGAAAGATAAATATTTAGAAAATGACTATTGTCTCAATTCTTTGGGCTTCACGCACTCAAAGCGTAATTTAGGCCACTCCAAATTGCAATTAATATGAATCTGAAAATTGAGCTGGCCGAACAATTTATTAATAGTACCGCCAACCACCTTTTTTTAACAGGAAAAGCGGGCACTGGCAAAACGACCTTCTTGCGCAAGCTCTCCGAAATTAGTCATAAAAGCTATTTGGTAATTGCTCCCACCGGTGTGGCGGCATTAAATGCAGGCGGCGTTACCATTCATTCGCAATTCTTATTGCCTTTTGGGACTTTCATTGCACAGGATAGTTTAACCATTCCTGCGTCTATGGAGTCGAATTTTTATTATGGGAAAACTATTGCTCGCCGTAATCCCTTAGATGCTCGCCGCAGAAAGGTCTTGCAGAGTATCGATCTATTAGTTATTGATGAGGTGAGCATGTGCCGCGCCGATATTATTGACGCCATTGACTATCGTCTGCGCAGTGTACGAAGAAATAATCGTCCTTTTGGAGGAGTACAGCTTTTAATGATTGGGGACTTATTTCAGTTACCGCCCATTGTAAAGGATCACGAATGGGGCATTTTATCTAAAATCTACCCTAGCGCTCACTTTTTCGAAGCATTAGCCTTAAAGAATAGTCGTTTTACCTATCTCGAACTCGATAAAATTTACCGTCAAAACGATCCTGAGTTTATCGATCTACTCAATAAGCTTCGCAATAATAATTGTGGGGTAGATGACTTAGAGAAACTCAATCAATGTTATCAGGCTGATTACCAAGCTGAAGAGGGTTTGATAACTTTAGTTACCCATAACCATCAAGCCAATACCATTAATGCCAATAGGTTGAAGGCTCTAAAATCAGAAAGCTTTAATTTCCACTCAACGGTAGATGGCGATTTTAATGAGAGTCTCTTTCCCATGCCAGATTCACTAGAATTAAAGAAAGGGGCACAAGTCATGTTTATCAAAAATGATAGCGAAGGAAATCGGTTTTACAATGGTAAAATTGCTATTGTAACCGATTTGGATAAAGATTCGATTCATGTGGATTTGGACGGGGAAGATTTTGAAGTTCCTCGTTTAAAGTGGGAAAATAGACGCTTTGAATTGAATTCGAAGAAACAAGAAATAGAAGAGAAGATCCTCGGCTCCTTTGAACACTTCCCCTTAAGACTAGCTTGGGCGGTAACTATCCATAAAAGTCAAGGATTGACCTTTGAGAAGGCGGCGGTTGATGTAGGCAGTGCTTTTGCGCCCGGTCAGGTTTATGTGGCTTTGTCACGTTTAACCAGTTTGAAAGGTTTGATTTTAAAAACCAAAGTTCAGGCGAGTGCAATTATGACGGATGCTCAAGTACAAAGCTTTGTGAGAACTAAGGCCGAGACGGATTTGAAGGAAGACTTAAGCACGGCCAAAATGAACTATCTGCAAGACACCTTACTGGAAACCTTCAACTTGACGACCATACTAAGTACGGCTACCTATCACTTTCAAAAGCATCATGAGAAATTTAATTTCCAAGTAGATTTACTCAATGAAAGTCCACAAACCATCCAAGGTAAACTTTCTTTATTAGCAAAAACCGGAGGCACCTTTCAAAGGCAGATTTATACTCTTTTGCAAGATTCCAATAATACTCAGCTTGAAGATAGACTGAGTAAAGGAGCCGATTATTTTTGCAAGGACCTCTTAGGCTTAATCGATTTATGTCTTATCAATTTGCGCATTTTAGATATGCACACTGGTACCAAAGCCCTGCGTGATCTTTATCAGGAGATCTTGGCCATTTTAATGAAGCGGTATTTTGAGATTAAGGATATCTCCGCTTTTTACAAGTATCTACAAGCGGAGGGAAGCTTGCCTAAAGTTAAAGAAGGGGCCAAAGAAGACTTTTTAACGCAACGTAAAGAGAAAGCAGGCGAAGCCGTTCGCGAGATGAAGCTAAATCTAAAATCTAAGTCGGGTAAGGTGAAAAAAGTGACTGGCCAGACCTATGAGGAGACCTACGAGTTGCTAAGAAAGGGAATGGGGGTTGCTGAGATTGCCGATAAAAGGAAATTGAAGGCTTCTACCATTTACGGTCACTTGCTTAATGGTTTGAAAGATGATAAGTTAAAGATTGAGCAGGTTTTTAATAAGGGGCAATTACAAAAGCTAGCCTCTATTTGGAGTAGTCAAAAGTCGCCCGATTTAATGAATCTTCATTATGCAGATAAAAGTATTTCAGTAGCGGAATGGCGGGTGGCTATGCATTACTTTCGCAGCCAAGAAGAAAAAACAGCATGATTGAATCGAAAACTTTAGCCCGTTTTATCCTTATTGGAAGATTAGAGGCCTATTCCTTTTTGACTTTATTGTTGGTAGCAATGCCGGTAAAATACCTTTTAGGAGAAGAAACTTTAGTTAAATATGTGGGTTGGTTGCACGGCCTGCTTTTCATTTTGTATTTCATTGCATTATTTGCGGCTTATCTAAAAATGAAGTGGTCTTTGCTGATTTTGGCACAAGGCGCAATCGCTTCATTAATTCCCTTAGGTCCCTTTTGGTTTCATAAAAGGATAAAGAGTTTATAAAGGTAAGATAGGGTTAGTGGCTCGTGCAGCTTTATTGGCTTAAAACAAAACTTGTCAAATTGATTTTTTAAAAGCCTCCTGTCTCAATCTAGTACCGAGTTAAGATTAAAGGCGCATCTACCGAAAGTGTAGTCCCGAGTAAGCTTTTACGAATAAAAAGCCCCGCACTCTTTAAGAATGCGGGGCTTATTTTTTTGTTTGATTAAACCGCTAAGGTTTATTTAATGCTCACTCTACGACGAGCCATTAAATCACCTGATTGAATTTCAATCATATAAATTCCAGATGCTAAACCAGTAACATCAATTTCGTGTGTAAACTTACCAGCCGCAGCATTGGCGTTGTCGCGGATAATTTCTCGTCCTTGAACATCTAGTAAACGAATAGTGGCATCACCACTACTGATAGCATTAAAGCTAATGTTTACCTGATAGCTAGCTGGGTTAGGGTATACGTTTAATGAATTAGTAAGGGCATTATCGACGATGCCAATATTCACATTTGTATTGAAAGTCATGGTATCAGAACCACAAGCATTCGTTACGATAAGGCTAATGGTGTAAGAACCATTTCCAAGGAATATTGCTGTATCGATTGCGGCATTGCTGCTAGTACCATTACCGAAGCTCCAAGTGTAGCTAGTAGCATTAGTAGAAGCAGAAGCATTTAGGTAAACTTCGTAGGTAGAACCAACAATGGCACTATCAATAGTGAAGCTTGCCGTAGGTAGGGGACCACTTGCGGTGCTTGCAGTAAGTAATACGAAGCCACTAGTGTCTGAGCTACAAGTATCAGCAATATAGATATCATAACTGGTTGCTGGGCTTAGACCGCTGATGCTGTAAGGGGCAGTTACTACACTTGTGGCAGTACCTGTTCCTAAGCTAAATCCAGCCGGACCATATTCGATAAGAGAGCCACCTGTATTAGAAATCCAATCCACTTCGATATTATCGCAGCCAACATTATTGGTTACGGTAAGACCCGTAGGATCTGAACATGGGGCAGGTGCACCAGCACAATTCGTAGTAAATGAAACTAAAGTATCATTTACCGCAGTAGTAGGACTGTTTGCATAAGTCCCGGCACTTGCGCCACTTGGGTCAAATACGTTAATACCTACTTCTGAAGGCCAGGAACCTGCATTGGTAAGGACAATGCTAGTAGGAAGGCTATCGCATAAATATACAGTATCGGTAAATAAGTTACCCGTGGTAAAGCCTGATCCAAATTGACCAACTTCTACCCCATTTTGGTAAACAGTCACAATTGCACCATTCCATCCATCACCGAATGAATCGGTAAGGTCAAGAATATAAGCACACTGAGAACTAGCATTACAAATACTTGTACCTGCGTTTAATGGACCCGCAAATGAGCTGGTATCCCCTGGGGCACATATTTCGCGTACATAAACATCGTAAGCGGTGGCAGAAGTTAAACCGGTAATGGAGTACGGACTTGCGGTTGCAATAGCTGAAGTTCCAGTTCCTGGGGTGAAACCAGCAGGGCCATATTCAACTTCCCAAGAACTACCAGTTCCGTTAGAAGTCCAAGAAACATCCATACTAGTTAGTGAAGATGAAACTAAGCTTAAACCAGAAGGAGCATTACACGTTGGAGGAGTACAGTTAGAATTAAAGCTAACCATAACTGTTCCCAAAGCGGTTGTTGGACTATTTAGATATGTACCTGCATTGGTGCCATAAGGTGTTGTAACAACAATACCCATTTCACCGGTCCAGGTACCTGGATCAGAAACTACTACAGTGGTTGGGAAACCATCACAAAGAAGTACAGAATCTTGGTAAAGTGTACCCGTTGTGAAGCTAGAGCCTAGCGTTGCAACAACAACACCATTTTGCTTTACTTCAACTTCGCCGCCGTTCCAACCATCACCAAATGAATCAGTTAGATCAAAGTAGAACCAGCATTGGCTTGAAGCCGCACAAACGGTAGTTGACATCTGCTCTGGACCTACGATACGACTGGTGTCACCAGGACCACAAATTTCACTTATGTAGATGTCGTAAGCTGTTGCGGCGGTTAAACCAGTAATGGTGTAAGGATTACTGGTAGCGATAACAACAGTACCAGAACCAGGGCTGAAGCCTACGGGTCCATATTCAATTGCCCATGATGTACCTGTACCATTCGCCGTCCAAGAGGCTGTAATAGAAGTTAAATCTGCAGAATCTTGCGCTATACCGCTTGGTCTAGGACAAGTAGGAATTACTTCATAAACGATATCGTCAATATAATAGGTTCTGAAAGTAGAAGCCTGATCGTGACGGAAAGCAAAATAGCGGTCGGTACCATTATAGCCTGTTGCAGTCGTAAATTCAACAGTATAACTAGGGAAGGGACTTGCACCAGTTAAGACGATGGTATCGATTGGGTTAAACGTTGTAGCGTCAGTGCTACTACTCATGGTTCCAACGATAATTGTACCCGCTGGAGTGTTCGCAAAACTTTCTCTAGCCCAAAACTCAATGCGCTTATCACCTATTGGTAAATCAGATGTTTCAGGAGAAACCAAGATTAAGGGTGAAGAAGAGAAGGAACCATTGTCCATTTCCACATAGTTCGGAGCAGAGAACGGAGCATTGAAAGTACTATTTTGGATAGTAATACCTTGGAAAGCACTTGGAGCTAAGGCAACATCTTCAATTTTGGAGAAACAGCCAATATCGAAGTTAGGAGCACGTGAATCCCAATTTTCTATAAATAGAGCGGTAATACTAGTACAGTTGGTTCTGAAGCAAACAGGACCAGTCCAGTTGCTCGTGTCTCCAGGTGTACAGATTTCTCTAACCCAGAAGCAGTAGTCTGTGCCTGACATTAAGCTACTAAGAGTAACCGTGTCATTGCTTACAATTACCGAACTGTTGGCCGCTGAGCCAAGTGGGTTATCGCCATACTCAATTTCAAATGTTCCTGTGCTTCCGCTGAAAGGATCAAAGGTAATTTCGGCATTCATGGTATCAACGTTAAGCACGGCTAGATTACTAACCTCTGGGCAAGTTGGTATTTGCTCATAAGAAACATCGTCAATGTAATACGTTCTGAAAGTTGCAATTTGATCATGAACGAAGGCAAAATGATTATCTGTGCCATTATAACCATTTGCTACATTTAGATTTACGATATGCTTAGTATAAGCATTACCGTCTAGTAGAACGGTGTCGATAGCATTAAATGTAGCAGCGTTAAAAGGATCACTCATGGTTCCTACAATTAGGTTTCCAGGGGGAGTTGCAACGAAGCTAGCTCTAGCAAAGAATACCAGTCGCTTGTCTCCTGCCGTCATATCGGTGGTTGGAGGAGAAACTAATGCTAAAGGATTTAATACAGAACCATTATCTAATTCTACCACATTAGGGCTAGTATTAGGATTGGTAAAAGCTACCGATTGAATAGTTGCACCTTGGAAATTAGTTCCGCTAAAACTCGCGTCTTCTATGCTACTAAAGCAACCTAAATCTTTTGAGGTAGCTGCTAATCCATCCCAGTCTTCGAAATAAGGAGCGCTGATAGGCGAACAAGGAGTACAGAATGTAAATGGACCTGCCCATAAGCTTGAATCACCAGGAGAACAGCTGGAACGAACTAAGAATTCGTAGCAAGACTGTGCACTTAAGGTATCAACAAGAATACTTGAATTAGTGGTGAATCCTTTTGCACCACCAGATGTGGTAGTCCCTTGGAAGAAACCTGCAGGACCAAACCAGTATTGATAGTTGCTAGTACTACTAGAACCAGTCCATGCTAAAGTGGCGGCAGAATCGGAAATACCAGTGGCGGCTAAAGAGCCAGGTTGTGGACAGCTAACTGCAGTTAAGCTTACGTCATCAAATGAGAACCCATCACAACAAGTAACTCCAAATGATGTAGCGCTCTGTCCAGCTTCACCAAAACGAATTTGGGTGGTAGCCGAAACGCTTTGTCCAACGGCTGCTAAGGGAGCTACAATATCAATATTACTAATAGAATCGTAGAAGCCAATACCAGTGGTAAGAGCATTTAAATCTGCCAATTCAACCCATGGCGCACCTGCGCTTCCGCGAGCCCAAACTTTATTGTTAGGGTGACTAGGAGCACCGTGGTCCATAACACTAAAACCTAACTCAATACCGCTTGCAGTGGTATAGTTGCTAAGGTTAACCGTCATGGTTAAGAAATTTGTTTCAATAGTACTAGCAAATGGATCGTGGTCCATCGTTATTGCTTGAGCACCGCTGTTATACCAGGCTGTTCCTGCTTGTAAGCGAATACGTCCACTGCCTGCGGCAGGCTGTAATTCCCAGTAATAACTAGGGTTACACAGGTAATCACCACTACTAAAAGTAGGACCAGCAGTATAGTTTTCGAAACCGTCAAATAATGGTAAAGTAGCAGCAGTGCTTAGTGCACAGGCCGTTTTTACAGTTAAAGGAACGGCAATACTAGTAGCCCCATCAGCACAGCTATCAATCAGGTAGAAATCATAAAGAGTTTCGCCCGTTAAGCCAGCAATGGTAATGGAAGTATTGGTAGTGGATACAGTAGTGCCAGAGCCTGGTGTAAAACCAGCTGGACCATATTCGATTAAGAAGTTAACACCACCACCAGCAGTCCATCCTAGGCCAACTGAATCTGCTGTTATAAAGCTTGTAGTGAAATTGGTAGAACGATTACAGAATTCTTCTTGTAATAAGAAGTTATCTAAAACCCACCACCAAGCCCAAGAGCTGCCATCGTCATAAACGAAGCGGACTTGTAAGCTATCATTAGCATAAGCGCTAATGTCAATTTTTTGATGATCTGGGGTAGCGAATGAACCAACGTTAGCGTTTTGGCTTAAGAGATTAACCCAAGTAGTCCCATCCCAAACGTCAACTTCAGATTTACCTGCACCTAGGTGCTGATAAAATTGGTCGAATTCTAAATAGAGAGTTCCAGTTACACCACTTGCATCTACCATTGGAGATAACAAGATTTCAAATAAAAGCCCAGCGCCAGAGCCAGCACCATCACTATCGGCCTCAACGAAGCCTGGCGAACCATCTAAACCAGTTCCTGCTCCTGAGGTACCACTACCATTGGCAGCTTGTACCCATGTGTCGGTAGTAGAACCACCATCAATAACGGTGAAACAACCCAAGTTAGCATCCCAGTTTTCACTGTAAGGCAAGGTTTGGGTTAAACATTGAGTACAAACAGTTACTGGACCTGTCCAAATTGAAGAACCATTTCCACTGGCGGAGCAATCGTTTCTAAAATACACATCTACGCAAGTACCAGGTAAAAGACCATTAATGGTAAATGGATTACCACTTAAACTACCAGTAGTTCCTGTTCCTTGGGTAAAACCAACAGCACCCCATTCGTACTGAACAGATGTTCCGCCGCCAGTATAGGAGAAAGCCGCGTTAGTAACACCAGCACTATTTAACGTAACTGAGGTTAACTGCCCACAAGCAGGAATTAATTCATACTCGAAATTATCAATATAGATATCGCTGAATGTTGTGTTTAAGCTATGTAAGAACACGATATGATCATCGGTGCCATTATAGCCAGTAGAAGCATTAAACGGTACAATTACGAACTGCCAAGAGTTTGCTGAAGCAAAAGTAATGGTATCGAGAATTGTGTAAGCACTTCCAGGAGTTTGAGAACTAGTGGTGGCTACATATAATACATCGTTGATGTTTTGGGTAGCAGCTTGAAATTTAATTTGCTTGTTACTAGCGGTTAGATCAGAAAACTCAGGGCTTACCGCCATTAAAGTATCTGTAGTTGTTCCACCAGAAGCGCTATACATTTCTAAGAAGTTCAAACCACTAAAAGGAAGAGTCGCATTAAAGGTTGATGGAGTTTCTACACGGGCATAAGCCGCTGTGCTAAAGTTATTATACTGCGCCCAACAAACGGCAGGGGCATTGTCTGCATCCAGATCAAAGTTTCTTGCGTAAGGAGCGGTGAAGGGCAAGCAGCCTGTGATGAAGGTAACCGAGCAAGTGCTAGTATCTGATTCGCCATTGATGGCACCACAATCCGATAAAATGTAAGCATCATAGCTTGTAGCAGCTGTTAAACCACTTAGAGTAACCGTAGTACCGGTGGCCGTTTGAACTGTACCTCCGGTAGCCGGATTAAATCCAGCTGGACCGTAAATAATTTTGTAACCATTGGTAGCGCCTGCAGCGGCGGTCCAAGATAAATCGGCGCTTGAGCTAGTAACTGTGGTCCAAGCTAGGTTGGTTGGAGCAATACAAGTTGGAGGGTTGTCTACTTTAATTCCATCAATTGAGATATCACCTGTAAAACTTGAACCTCTAGAACCTCTAAACTTAATTAGTATGGTGTCATTTGCATAAGTAGAAAGACTTACAGCAGTATCTGCCCATGGATCAGTTTCCGCTGTTTGTTGTTGTCCGGATAAGGTGAAAACCAAATTCCAGGTTGTGCCAGTGTTAACCAAGACATCAAGGGTGCCAATGGTGGCGCCAAACATGTGATAACTGAAACTCAATTCAGGATTGGTTAAACCAACAGTAGAAAGAGCGGGGATAATAAAAGTACCCGTATCGCCTGCAGCTCCGCCGGAAGTCTCTAGATAAATATAATTACCGGTGGCGTTATCGCAAACATCGCCAAATGGACCAGTAGCAGCGGAGTTAGCTGAAGTAAGTGCTTCAGTTTCCCATCTTGGGGTAATTGTTGTGCCAACATAGCAATTGGAAAAACTGCCAGATTGGCCAATAGCCATGGCGTCAAAGTCCTCCGAATAGGGAGTTGCCAAAGGACTGGTTGGGGGGCACTGGGAGAAACCCGTCAGCCAGAGTCCAACCATAGTCATAGTTAGTAATAATCTTTTCATAAAGGAAATTTAATTGAAATGCAATAATATCCCTTTTTCGATAATCTAACTCGGTTTTTTTAAGATATTTATGAGTTTAGAGAGTACTTATTGTTGATAATTCAAATTTCCACTGTTATTTTTTTGTTAACGCTGGCGATTTAAAATTAACTTCTTGACTGTTTGACGTCTATCATCTTGGATGACCAATAAATAAACACCTTCCTTTAAGTTTGGATTTAGATTGATGCGGTTTTCTAACTCTTCCCCAGAGAAACTGCCTACTTTTTGACCTGAGTAATTATAAATGTCCAAGCTACGCAAGGGGCCCACACTTTCTTTGTTCCAGTTTAATTGCAGACTTCCCTCAGATGGGTTTGGGTAAACTTGTACCCAATCTTCCGCTGATGCGAAATCCCTTTCTTCTTGACTCACATCATAAACTTTTCCTCGAAAAAGGGACAGCCCTCCGCTCATATTGCCAACTACTGCATCTAAAAAACCATCGCCATTTAAATCGGCGAAATCGGCGGCCGTGCGAAATCCGGTAAATAGGCTGGGGTTTTCGATATCGGCTAAAGGCAGTAAAGCTGGACTAAGATTTACTTGTAAATCGGGTCTACGATTGCTGCTTTGTAAATAGGGCATGGCGCAACCATCTGCCGAAAGGGTGTTGAAGCCAGTAATATCGCCATAAGCATGGGAGTTGAAACTGGTAGTACTCATCTTGGTTCTAATGTTGTCACCAGGAAAATTAGCACGGAAGCACACTTCAATTATTAAATTAGACTGCCCGTCCCATAAAAAGGGGTATTGCAGAGGAATCGTATTCCAACCGTTGCCAAAGCTGACAATGAAGTTTTCTAAAGCATAGGGCGTAGGGAAGTTGTTTTCGAAACTGTTTAATTCAGTTTGGTTGGTAGCCTTTATCTTGAGCGTAAAGCCATTGGTTAAAATGGAGCCACCCTTATCGGAGATGTTAAAGCCGAGACTTTCAATGTAACCATACATATACCCCTTCGCCTGTAGTTCGCTTGCGCGGATGAGAAATTGGTTTCTACCACTTCTTCGTCCGATACCAAAAGGAGTTTCATCACTATTCTGACTTTCAAGGCTTCCATTGCCAAAGGTGTCGCTAACAGAAGTAGGAAGTTTGCTCACCGTATCCACATCGTCAAACTGTATAACACCCTGATTGTAAGAGCCAACAAATAAAGAAGTTCCGAGGCTATCTTTTATAAAGACCGGTTTGGCATTACCAACATTACCCAGTAAAGAAACATCGGTTGCGCCAAAAAAGGTGGTTTTAATATTAAAGGTTGGTGCAGTACTAGAACTGTTCTCAAACCAATAAATGCGACCTTTTTCATTGCCTACAAATAAATCTAAATCGCCATCTTCATCAATGTCAAATAGTTCGGGAGAAGCATTTGCACCCACGTCGGTATTCGTGATAATGGGGATGCTTAAAGTGTAATTTGGGTTGGTAGTACTGCCGATGTTTTCGAAGTAATGGAAATAACCACTGATGGTCCCAACAATCAAATCTAAGTCGCCATCACCATCTAAATCGCCAAAAGCAGGAGCTACTTCTTCCCCCAGACTGTATTGAAATAAATCAGCAAAATTGGTATCTTGTAAGGTGAACTCGGCCTGCGTTGCGCTGCCGGTATTTTCATAATAATAAAGCAAGGAGTTTGATATGCCGGGAGCGATATAGCGATTTCCTACGGCTACAATTAGATCGATTAGTCCATCACCGTTGATGTCTTCTAGGCGCGGTACAGCAGATGATCCTGGGTCAATCATATCCTTTTGGAGGAAATTATCTTCTTTAAAAATGAAGTTGGGCTGATTGGCAGTGCCGGTATTTTCATAACGCCAAATTCCGCGGTGGTTCGACGCCATATCGGGACTGCCACTAGTCGCATTGCTATAACTCGAAAGTAGCAGATCGGGGACGCCGTCTAAAGTCGCATCGGCGCGATATGGAGCTGGAAAAATATAAAGGTCAACTGGGTGCTGAGGCGGATACATAGTGTCTTGCGCGCTGAAATAAGCTGAGTCTAAATCTCCCGTATTGGTTAAAGCGGAAAGATTATTATAGCTCACATTGCTGAGGAGTAAATCGGGCAGTTGATTGTTGTTTAAATCCCATGTTAACAGTCCACTACCCGCGTGCATACTGCCCGCAGTTTTATTGCCACCAAGGCAAGCACCTTTACTGACAGAGCGGTAAATGCCCGATTCTTCAAAGTAGCCCCAGCAAGCATCGGTTTGAACAAAATCTAAACCGCAGGTAGTGCTTACGTTTTCGTGAAACTCGAGTCGCGTGCCGCCGTTGCCGAAGGTTAAAATATCAATGTCGCCATCGCCGTCTACATCATTAATATCGGGTAAGTCGGCGCGAGATATGTATAATTTAGAAGGAGTGGTAGTCGATTGATACAAGGTTTCGAGTTGTAAACCACTATTTGCAATAGTAAATTGCAACTCGCCATTACTACTGGTGTTTTCGTAAACTGTTAAAAAGAGCCCATCGCTATAGAAAATATCCTTTTTTCCGTCGCAATTGAAATCGCGTAAAAGGAAGAAGCTTCCCTCTGTTTTGCTGAAGGGAAAATATTTAGCGTATTCTGGGTGATATCGGTAGAGCGTGTCGCCATTAATTGTCTCATTAAGGAAGGGAAGAAGGCGAAAACCATTGCGATCGTAGGCCAAAAGGTCTTCCTTGCCATCAAAATTGAGGTCCATGGAATTAATTACAGGATAATTTAGTCCTCCAGCCCAAGGGTTGCTTAGGCTGTCTATACCGTGAAAAACTTTGGTGTTAACAATTTGCTCAAAGCTATAGCGGTTCTGGGATATAGCCGAAAACGAGAGGGCTAAAAACAGGGCAGCAGAGTAGGTCTTTCTCATGGTGGATTTTTATTTTTTGTAAAAATAACGAAATAAAAAGATCTATTCTGTAATCATATAGTCATCGTTCATTGCTATTTATTCTGTGAAAAACTATATTTGCCGCCTTTATTTAAACCCAGTTGACTCATAAGTAATGCAGAATAAAGGAGTTATCCGATTGTTTGCCATAGTGTTCGCTTTGGCTTGTCTTTACCAATTATCTTTTACCTACGTAACTCGTTCAGTAGAAGGTGATGCCGATGCCTTTGCGCAGGGCGATTCCCAGTTGCGCGAGGACTATCTCGACTCTATGAGGAATGAGGTAGTTTTTAATGTCCTCATCGACGAATTCACCTATTCAGAGGTGAAAGAGAAGGAGATAAACCTCGGTCTTGATTTACGCGGTGGTATGAACGTAATTTTAGAAGTATCGGTAAAAGATATTTTAAAAGAAATTGCCAATAACACCAACAATGTCACTTTTAACGAAGCGCTTAAGCTTGCCGATGCTAACGCTGCCAATAGCCAAGAGAATTATTTAGATAATTTCTTTAGTGCTTTTGATCAGGTTAATACCGAAAGTGGAGCCAACCTAAATTATTCAGATCCTGCCGTATTCGGAACCAAGGAAATGAATGATAAGCTTGGTTTTAGCGCTAGTAATGATGCGGTAAAAGCAGAATTACGCGATCAGGTGAATGCATCTGTTGAAAACGTTTACACGGTATTACGCGCGAGAATTGATCAATTTGGTGTAGTGCAACCTAATCTTCAGCGTTTAGACGAAGGCGGTCGAATCTTGGTAGAATTACCTGGTGTAAAAGATCCCGATCGTGTTAAGAAATTACTTCAATCTACCGCAGAACTAGAGTTTTACGAACTTTACGAAGGGGTTGAATTATTAAACTTCTTGGACCAAGCTAACCAGCGTTTACGTGGTTTAGTGGAAAACCCTAAAGCCAATAAGCTCGACGCTTTGGCCGATGAAAATAGCGTTGATGATATTCTAAATATAGAAGGGGTAGAGGAAGGCGACGCGATGACAGAAGGTGACACATCTGCCCAGAGCGATACTGGAATTGATTCTTTACTTACCGCTGACGCGGATAGTGTAAACCCAGCCGATCAGTTTAATCCCCTATTTGAGGTGATGGCTCCTAATTACGATTTTGAATCAGGTCAACCTGGTATCGGTCCAATTGTAGGGTATACCACTGTGGGGGATACCGATAAGGTAAATGAATACCTTTCTAAGCCGCGTATTATGGCTTTATTGCCAGGTAATATGCGTGATTTGAAATTCATCTGGACGGCCAAGCCTACCGACGGTGGAATCATGTATTTATTAGCAGCTAAAACAACTCGTGAAGGTAAAGCTGCTTTAAGTGGTGACGTTGTTGTTGATGCCCGTCAAGATTTTGATGAGCGTAACCAACCGGTAGTTAGCATGACCATGAATGCGAATGGCGCAAGCCGTTGGGCGAAAATGACCCGCGAAGCATCAGGCGATCCAAGTAATCCCGATGATAACCGTTCAGTGGCTGTTGTACTTGATGATTTAGCCTATTCGTACCCGCGTGTAAATGGTGAGATTCCCAACGGAAACACACAAATTACCGGTAACTTTAGTGTAAACGAAGCACAGGATTTAGCGAATATTTTAAAGGCAGGTGCTTTACCAGCGCCAGCGCGAATTATACAAGCCGATATCGTAGGACCAAGTTTAGGTGCAGAGGCGATTTCCTCAGGCCTATGGTCATTCGTGGTAGCCTTAATCATTGTAATGCTTTACATGATTTTCTATTACAGCGGTGCAGGAGCGGCCTCGGATTTGGCCCTTATTATAAACATGTTCTTTATTTTTGGTGTACTGGCCTCTTTAGGCGCGGTATTGACCTTACCTGGTATTGCCGGTATCGTGCTTACCATCGGTATGGCGGTTGATGCAAACGTTCTTATTTATGAGCGTATTAGAGAGGAATTAACCAATGGCAAAGGTTTGCGTTTAGCCATTCAAGATGGTTATAGCAATGCCTACAGTTCAATCATCGATGCGAACGTAACCACCTTCTTAACTGGGGTTATTCTATACGCTTTCGGTACTGGTCCAATTAGAGGGTTTGCTACTACTTTGATTATTGGTATTCTCACTTCTTTATTCTGTGCGATCTTCATTACTCGCTTAGTATTTGAAGCTAGATTGGCTAAAAAACAGAGCGTAAGTTTCTTTACCTCGATTACTAAAAATGCTTTTTCAAAATTCTCTTTCGATTTCTTAGCGAAACGTAAAATTGCTTACACCGTTAGTGGTTTAGTTATTTTAACTGGTATTATTTCACTTTCCACTCGAAGCTTAAACTATGGTGTTGATTTCGTGGGTGGTCGTTCTTATCAAGTTCGTTTTGATCAAGATGTGAATTCTGTAGCAATCCAGACAGCTTTAGGAGACTTCTTCGTAAATGCTGATGGAACTAAGGTCTTCCCAGAAGTGAAAACGATTGGTGAAAATTCTCAGGTAATTATCACTACTAAGTTTAAGATTAACGAAACGGGTAACGAAGTAGAAGAGGATATCAAAACTCGCTTATATGATGGTTTGGCATCTTTCTACATGGAAGCGCCAAGTAAAGATGCTTTCTTCTCCGAAGCCACTGGCGACGGTCAGATTGGAGTAGTAGCTGAGCGTCAAGTAGGACCAACCATTGCAGATGATATCAAGTCATCGGCATTATTGGCGGTGGTTTTCTCTTTGGTAGTGATTTTCCTTTACATCTTAATTCGATTCAGCAAATGGCAGTACAGTGCTGGTGCCGTAGTAGCAGCTTTCCATGATGTGTTGATCGTACTATCCCTTTTCTCTTTACTTTATGGATTCTTGCCTTTCTCACTTGAGATTGACCAAGCTTTTATCGCCGCAATTCTAACCGTAATTGGGTACTCTTTGAACGATACCGTGGTAGTATTCGACCGTATTAGAGAGTATGTAGGTACGCATCATAAGAAATTGCCGATGCATGATATTGTGAACGAAGCGCTAAATAAAACATTAAGTCGTACTGTAAACACCTCTTTAACAACATTCTTCGTGTTATTAGTGATCTTCCTTTTCGGTGGAGAAGTAATTCGCGGATTTATGTTTGCCTTATTAATTGGAGTAGTAGTAGGTACTTACTCATCCCTATTTATCGCCACACCAATTATGGTGGATACCTTAAAGAAGGAAG
>TARA_R110002050_G_scaffold275455_1_pt1 | contig 37306 bp, 37 predicted proteins | sample TARA_R110002050 | Tara Oceans TARA_R110002050 (sample SAMEA4396988) | marine metagenome | biome: Polar Biome; feature: [DCM] deep chlorophyll maximum layer (ENVO:01000326); material: water (ENVO:00002006), including particulate matter (ENVO:01000060) such as... | depth 25 m
TGTTTTAGCTAATTAAGATACGGAATTTATATTAATAAGTCAATTTATTTTATTGGTAATTGTATGAATTTTTATGTTGCAAATATAAATTTGGGTTTATACTTAGGTTATGATATTACTCATAATACCCATTACTTATATTGCTATGGTTTTCTTTTTAATGTTCTAAAAAATCTATAAGATGTTTTCTATATTCATAATAATCATCGTGTTCCAACACGGATTTTCGCGTTCTAGGTCTTTCAAAATCTACATTTAAAATATCTCCTATTTTCGCTTTGGGTCCACTAGTCATCATCACCACACGATCTGCTAAAAAGATAGCTTCATCAACATCATGTGTAATCATAACCGCAGTAATTTTTTCTTTGTTCCAAATTTCAATAAGAATATCTTGAAGCTCTCCTCTAGTAAGAGAATCTAACATTCCAAAGGGTTCATCTAGCAACAATACTTTAGGTTTAATTGCAAATGCTCTTGCAATACCTACACGTTGTTGCATCCCTTGAGAAAGGTCAGATGCTTTCTTATTAAAAGCATCTTCTAATCCTACTTTTTGCAAATAATATTTAGCAATATCATGACGTTGCGCTTTAGTAGCATGAGGAAATACTTGATTGACTCCTAACAACACGTTTTGAAGTGATGTCATCCAAGGCATTAAACTTGGCGACTGAAAAATAACACCTCTATCTGGCCCTGGTCCTTTTATATGATTTCCTAAAACCGAAATATTACCCCCTGAAATTTCATTTAAGCCAGCTATCATAGATAACATGGTTGTTTTACCGCAACCAGAGTGCCCAATGATGGTAACAAATTCCTCCTTCATTATTTGAAGATTTAAATCTTCTAACACCACGTAATCACCTTTGGGCGTTGGGTATACTTTCTTAAGGTTTTTTAAATCCAACATAACTCTGGATGGCGTAAAAAGGCCATTTTCATGTACCGTTTTATTTTCTATAGTATTTGTAGTCATGATTCTATTTATTTAAAGCGTCCAACAAAACTTTTTGGTTCTAAATCTGGCAACTCAATTAAGGCTTGTGCTTCTGATTTTCTCTCATCACCTATATCCATTAAATACTCAATAATAGCATTTCTTGTTTTCTTGAAATTAGGATTATCGTTTAACGCCGTTTTATCTCTTGGGCGTTCAATATCAATTTTAAATTCTGGTCCTAAAGTAGCATTAGGTCCTGGACGTAATGGTATAATTCTATCTGCCATATAAATTCCCTCATCAACATCATTCGTAATTAATAATGCCGTACGCTTATCTTTCCCCCAGATATTTAAAATTTCATCTTGCAAATTTCCACGTGTTAAAGCATCTAAAGCACCTAAAGGCTCATCCATGATTATCATTTCAGGTTTCATGGCCAATGCTCTGGCTACAGCAACACGTTGGCGCATACCTCCAGATAATTCTTTTGGGCGTTTATTTATTGCTGGTGTTAAACTTACCTTTTCTACATAATCCTTAACAATCTCTTGTAATTCGGTTTTGTTTTTCTTAGGAAACGCTTCTTTAACAGCCATATAAATATTTTGCCCTACCGTTAGCCAAGGAAGCAATGAGTAATTTTGAAAAATAACCCCACGTTCATGACTCGTATCAACAACTGGCTCGCCTTTAAACAAAACCTCACCACTAGTTGGTTTTAAAAGACCATTTATAAGATTTACTAAGGTTGTTTTTCCACTACCAGTAAAACCCACAATGGCAACAAATTCACCTTCCTCAATAGATAAATTAATATTAGAAAGCACTTCGGTAGCATCATCGGCCTGCCCGTAAGTTTTATATATATTATTTAATTCTAAGTATGCCATTTTTTTATTGTTTATATGTTGATTAGTTTATTTGTTTATGCTCACTCATTTATCCAAACGAATCAACAACTAAACAAATCCACAATGTTTTATATACCATCGTTCTTATTAAAAGACACCATATTTTGAATGGTTAGCATGATTCTATCTAAAAGAAAACCAATGATTCCAATAACAAACATGGCAACAATAATTTTAGAGTTAGAATCGTTTGCACCGTTCTGAAACTCTTCCCAAACAAACGATCCTAAACCTGGACTTTGAGCTAACAATTCAATAGCAATTAACACCATCCACGCTACCGATAATGTGATTTTTAAACCCGTAAAAATTAATGGTAACGATGACGGTAACACCACTTTAAAAATTTTCTGAATAGGCCCAAGTTTTAACACTTTTGCCACATTTATATAATCTTTATCTACAGACGATACGCCCATAGCTGTATTAACCAAGGTTGCCCACATGGAACAAAACCCGACACTTATAAAAGAAATAATAAACGAGCTGTCCTCATTAGAATCTATCAAGATTGTTTTAATAATCATGAATACCAACAAGTACCAAACCACTGGAGAAACTGGTTTAAATATTTGAATAAACCAGTTAAAAGCACTTTTTAAAGTGGGACTTAACCCTATTAACACACCTAAAGGAACTGCAATTATTAAAGCCAATAGAAAACCCGCAAACACCGTTTTTATACTCATAATAATTTGATCTACAAACGATGGGCGTCCTGTATAAGTAATAGCATCTTTTCCTTCTGCTAAGCGTTTTTTATTTAAAACTGCTGTTTTTTCTATAAAAGCAGCTTTATCGGCGCTAATAATTCTATGATCTTTAAGAAGCGCTTTATACGAATCCCAAACTTGAGCAGGAGATGGTAATGTGTTTGGTTGGCAACTAATATCGCCAGATGCAATGCACACTCTTAAAGCATCGGCTGCTTCCTGCCCTTGTTCGGTTAACGCCTTTTCTATTTTAAAATCGGCTTCTTTATTGTATAAAGATTTAGCCCCCATATGCCATAATCCTATAAATAAAAGTATGGAAGCAAGTGGCACGACCACTTTTCTCAAGAAGTTTCTAAAATCTTCTTTTTCCAGTTTTCCTGTGAATAAATCTTTTAAAGTACTTAAAAAACCTAACCCCATAAATGCTGTTACTTTTCCTAATGTTATGCTTTGCTTCATGATTACTAAATATTTATTATATAATCTTTTTACTTGTCTTTATTTCCTATTGAAAAACTATTGATGTAACCTATTGGGTCTTTAGCATCGTATTTTGTACCATCAATAAAATCGGTTGTAGCTGGTTTATAACCATCTGTTTTTGGTATATCGGCAGCAGGAATATGCCCTTCAGCCACTAATAAATCGGCTGCTTTTTTCCAGATATCTGGACGGTATATATCTTTAATAGTTTCCGCATACCATGCTGCCGATTTAGCTTCAGGAATTTGTCCCCAACGACGCATTTGAGTTAAAAACCAAATACCATCTGAGTAGAAAGGATAGGTTGCATTGTATTTGTAAAACACATTAAAATCTGGCATCTCACGCTTATCACCTTTCTCAAATTCAAACGTTCCTGTCATAGAGTTAGCTAATACCGCTTCGTCTGCTCCAACATACTGAGACATTGATAATATTTTTACAGCTTCTGCTCTATTACCTGGTTCATCTAACCATTTACCTGCACGAATTAATGCTTTAGTTACTGCAATAGCCGTATTTGGATTTTCGTCAATAAACTTTTTTGTCATTACAAACACCTTTTCTGGATTGTTTTTCCAGATATCGTAATTAGTAACTACTGGCACACCAATACCTTTAAATACCGCTTGCTGATTCCATGGTTCTCCTACACAATATCCAAAAATAGTTCCGGCTTCTAAAGTAGCAGGCATTTGTGGCGGAGGCGTTACAGATAATAAGACTTCTGCATCAATTTGTCCTTGTACATTTTCTGCTGTATACATTCCAGGATGAATACCTGCTGCTGCTAACCAATATCTAATTTCGTAGTTGTGAGTAGATACAGGAAACACCATACCCATTTTAAAAGCTTTACCACTATTTTTATATTCGGTAATAACAGGTTTTAAAGCATCTGCTTTTATAGGGTGCACTGGTTTACCATCGGCTCCTTTAGGAACATTTGGTTTCATTTTAGACCAAACATCGTTAGATACCGTAATACCATTTCCGTTTAAATCCATTGAAAAAGCAGTCACTAAATCTGCTTGTCTACCAAACCCAGCTCCTGCAGCAATAGGTTGTCCTGCTAACATATGAGAACCATCTAATTGACCATCAATAACACGATCTAAAATGTTTTTCCAATTTGATTGTGCTTCTACAGAAACAAATAATCCTTCTTCTTCAAAAAAGCCTTTTTCTTTTGCTATGGCTAAAGGAGCCATGTCTGTTAACTTTATAAAACCAAAGGTTAATTGAGGTTTTTCAATATCTAACGTTTGTGTTTTTGAAGTTTCTGTAACAACTTCTTCCGTTGCAGTTTTCTTTTTTTCTTTTCCTCCACAAGAAAGTAACAGTAAAGAGACTGATAAGATCCATGTTGATTTTGTTAAAAATGATTTCATATAGATTAATTTTAAATTAATTAAGTAGTAATACTTATTTTTTTACAAATATATACGTAGACATACTTTTAACACATGATTTAACACACATAACAACCTCTTTTTACGCCATGTTAAAAACTGTCAAAAAACATAAAACATACACAATCAACTATAATAGAGATGCTTATGTACAACAAAAACAATACGTATATGTACGTAACACCCTTTTGGTATTCAAATCATTGTAAAATAAAATGGTTTTTTCTTTTATGTTTAAGTAGAAGAAGTATAAAAAGAAAGTTCTATTACCATCATCTCTATACAGAAATGATATAATTAATATGAAATAAAGAATTAGAAATTGTTAATTAAAAAGTCCAGTAGACAAAGTAACACTCAAACTATAAGAATAAATTAGCAGTACTTTAACATTGTATTATGTAGCGTAATTTTTTTAATACTGAACTATATCTAACAATAGTTTTACCAACCTCAACTACCCCAAATCACTCTTAGCCTCAGTAACATCACGAAATGTTGGAGAATTCTCGGTAATTCTTCCCATACCTTTTTTATTGATTTTGAAAGTAACATCCTTTGTTGTGGTAAACAAAAGGACAGACCAAAAAGACGTTTTTAGGTATGGTTTCAAAAATATAAAAGCAGCTTCTAAAGTCATCTCCTTCTCCTCATCTTCGGTTTCTCTGGATTGGTAGCGTAATTTCACTAAAACCTTAAAACCATCATCTGAAGAAATTGGTCTGACAAATATATTTTTCAAGTCAGGCTTACCAATGGTCTTTGCCATGGTTAATTTGGCAAAACGACCTGCTTCGAAACTCTCTTTTACTTGTTCCCAGAAAAGAACAAACACATCTTGATACGGCATAAGCTGAATACTTAATATAAAATATTTGAATGCTACAAAAGTAGCATTAATAAATTAGAACCTAATCGAAACATAGCTAATAGCTAATCGTTAATCAAAACTTATGAAAAGAAAACAATCAACTGATTATCTAAACTAGGTATATACAAACGAGCACTTAAGTAGGTTATAGATATCATATAAGTAAAAATAAAAAATGGTTGTTTATGAGAAATTCAGCCAGAAACTAAGTGAAGAATATAAATTGAATTTAAAAAATTTTAATAAGAAATACTCCTTATTCATTTTCTAACTTTTTTAACCAATCAAGTTCTGATAATGCTATATACTTTTTATCATTTCCGAAAGGATCTTCTCCTCCATCAAAATATTTTTGTAAAGCATACATAGGTATCGTGTCCTTTAAAGCTGAAGGTACTTCATATCTATGATTACCATGAAAATCATGACATTGTATACAAGTTGTCCATTGCTCATTGGCTATTAATTTTTGATGACTTATATCTAAAGGATCGTTTTCTACTACTAATTCTTGGTGACAGTTCATACAGTAGTCTATTGAAACCACAGAAACACGTTCACCATGATGTTCAGAATGGCAAGTAATACATGTAGTTGCATCAATAACCTTTATTGCGTTTTTAAATCTTGGTTCTGAAAACCGGTGAGATGGATGCCTATCATTAGGTCTATCATGGCATTCTAAACAATTCTTAACCGTTACATCTTTAGTTCCAAAATCTACCCCATGTTCTCTAGCACCTACTGCATGCGACATATTGGACTGTATTTGTTGTATTAAGTTCCCTTTTGCATCGGCATGACAAGCAACACAAGACATATCGTTATGCCCCGCATTCATAGGACCAATGGATACATATTTTTCTGAAATATCTAAAGTTAAAATAAAGCAAATAAGACCTCCAAGTATCAAACCTATAATACCTCCTATAAACTGTCTTTTTCTTAAGGGACTAACTTTAAACATACATTATTTATTTATTACAATTCAATAACAACCGATTCACTTTCTGGATAACTAACACAGGTTAGTATTTTACCATTACTCACTTCTTTTTCATCAAGAAAATGCCCTTCAATCATTTTAATTTTTCCTGACACACACGTAGCTTTACAGGTTGAACACATACCAGAACGACATGAATATGGCAATGCAATATTATCAGACATAGCTTGCTGAAGTATCGATTTATCGCCTCTTACCTTTATATTATGTACTTGACCGTTAGTTTTTATAGTAACATTACTTATTAAATCTTTTCCAGATAATTTAATAATAGGTGCTTTAAAAACTTCAATCTTAATTTTTTCTCTAGATATACCATTTAACCTTAAAAGTTCTTTGGCTTTTTCCATATAACCAAATGGGCCGCAAATCATATAAGTATGATCTTCAAATTTAAGATCATGCTTAACAAAGATTTTAGCTAGTAAATCTTCTGATAGTAATCCTGAATAATAATTGTCTTTTTCTTCATTTAAAGAAGACAAAATATGCGCTACTGAAAACTGATTTGAATAGTGTTCTAAAAGTGTTTCTATTTCTTTATGAAAAATTATAGACTCTACATTCTGATTCGCATATATAAGTATGACTTTAGAATTTTCTTCAGTAACTAACACAGATTTTATTATAGAAAAAATCGGAGTTACACCACTCCCTCCAGCAAATAAAACATAGTTTTTAATATTCTCTTTTTTAGGCTCAATAAAAAAAGACCCCATTGGTTTATCTACCTCTAACTTATCACCAGCTTTCAAATAATCATGTAAATAATTAGAGACCAAACCTTTATCCACACGTTTAATTGTGATTTTTAAATCCTTATCGGTTTTAGGGCAACTACTAAAAGAATATGCTCTTTTATGAATTTCGCCATTTATAGGCACATGTATAGTAAGAAACTGTCCAGACTTATAAGAAATCTTATTGAAAAATCCGCCATTTTTAAAGCATACACTCAACGCATCTGGAGTTTCTTTGATAATATCTTTAACTAATAATTTCATCTAATTTATACTTGCTTTTTTTTAACAGAATATTACTTCCCTATTAATTTAGTCTAGGATTTGATAATGATTTTTGCTTATTTGTAATAAAACACTACTCCTATATGAAAGAACATCAAAACTGTTATTATGATTGAAAATGACACATGAAAAATCATCCATCCTTTAAATAACAAATCACTATTGTTTTTTATTACGTCTAAATTTATATACCCAATTAGTGCATTTGTAAAAAACACATAGGCAAGCAAGGCTAGGTAGCCATAGCCTAAGCCCATACTATGAACATAAAAAAACAGAGGACTTAAAGCCCCTAGCCATTTATGAATAGCAGTCATTTTAATCGAATTTTTTCTAAGTTTTTTAACAACTTTAGTTATAGACAAAACCCATTGAAATGTAATAAGTAATGCCAACCCTAAACCAGACCAACGTTTATACATTTCTTCTTGCTGTAACTCAAACAACCATACCCATTCTAGTTTAAAAAAAAACTGAACAAAAAACAGAAACAGTAATACTAACCCAAAAATGGTAGATTTGCTTTTCATGTATTTATATTTAAAATATTTTGAGCGCAATTTGCTCACAGCTAATAATTACTATTAGCTGTGAAAACAAATTACTTTCCTTCTTCAACACTTCATATTTTAATTAGATGCCACCAACTTTTTCATAGTTTCATATGATGTTAATTTTCTAACACTATCAAGAAAAACTTCAGCTGTTGGCAAATATTTTCCTTCTGCAGGCCATTTTTTTCCAACTTCTGGTTTTTCGCTCTCTTTAAAGTTTTCAATTTCATCTAAATATTCTAGATAAATATCTACAGTACCTTTTGAATAGGAGTTTAGCACTGCAACTGTTTCTTTATAAGTTAGTGAGTCTTTAGGATATTGCCATGTTGTTGCTCCCATAACATCTCCTAATTTCCAATCTGTTTTTGGAGATTGCGCATGCCCATTATGACAAGAAACACATGCACCTGCACCTGCTACATCTGCAAACATTGCTGTATGTAATTTTTGATCTTCATCATAAAAAAACTGTGGTTTTTGATCTACTTTAATTTTATCAAAAAGATCAGCTTGTTTACCAACAAACTTATTTGCAGCATTTACAGGAAAATCAGACCCTAAATATAAACCTAAAGGCACAGGGCTTTTCGTAATACTTGCGGCAACACCTCTTAAAAACAATGCTGGTAAAGGGCCTGCTTCCACATCATCTTTTCTCCAATCTTCATCAAACTTCATCCCTTGCGCTTTTCCTTTCCCAACAATGGCTTTAGTATATAATGTTCTAGTTACATCATTTTCTTTTGAAACCATTTCTAAAACTTCAGACACAGAAAACACATTTTCTTCAATACTCCCTTTTGGGGCTTCTTCTGCTACGCCTCCACATGATAATATGTTAATAGCAACCACACACATCATTGAAATTTTTAAACCTATAAATAGTATCTTTTTTTTCATAATTTTTAAAATTTTAATTAGTTATTGATTAATAAGACGCTTCAATCATTACTGTAGACATTGTAGTATACACTGAAGTCCAAGCCTCTTCAACTTCTGGAGTAAAATCATCACCCAAACCAACTGATAATGTACCTAATAGTGCTGCACCAACAGTATTATAGTGTGATGGTACAACTTTATATTCCACATGTTTCTTACCTAAATTTTGCAATACAGGAACCAAAGCCTCTAAATTACTTAGTCCAGCAACAGCAGCTGCTAACATGGTCATTAACTTATTTCCTTGAGTTTTCATTGCTTCTTCTCCAGTTGGAAACAATGGTTTTAAAGCTGGATCTAATTCAAATAATTTTGAATAAAACATTTCGGCTGCTGTAGCAGCTATAGGTTTAACTTTTTCAAAAGATTCTTGAACTAAGGTGATTGTTTTTTGTTCCATAATTTAAGTTTATTTATTATTACTAATCTATCAACACTTAAATAAATAAGTATTAATACTTATAATCAAAGCAAAAATAATTGGACTTTTTGTAATTAAGTATGGTATAAATCAGGCATAAACATATTTTTAGAACATACTAAAACATGTAAAAAAGCAGATTTAAAAACTGCGATTACACCATAAAAAACAAAAACATTAAAATAAGTAAGATGTATGAATTAGTTAACTATCTAGATAGAAGTTATGCTCACTAATCTCATTTTTAAGAAGTTGAATGTCGGTAATTCCTATTTTTTTTCCTTTTGCATTAATAAGGTTATCCTTTTTTAAAGCAGAAAACACTCTTATTACCTGCTCCTCTGTAGTACCTGCATAGTCTGCATATTCTCGTCTACTTAGAGAAATATCTAAAAAACCTTTATTGCTACCAAATTTTCTATGTATATATAATAACGAATCAATAACACGTTCGCGAACAGTCATTTGAGATATTAACTTAACTTTAGACTCACTTCTATTCAATTCATTAGCATAAAAAAGCATAAAATCATAAGCAAGTTTTGGATTATTTAGTAAAGCGTCTTGTAAACCATCCTTAGAAAAATAGCATAATGAAGTGTCTTCTAAAGCAATAGCACCAATAGAATAACATTCTGCAGTACCAAAACCTCGATGTCCAATTATCTCACCTGCTTTAGCAAAACGAACAATTTGTTCTCTACCATTAATACCAGTTCTAAAAACTTTTACCTTACCCTTTTGAATAAAAAACAAGCCATTTACTGGAGCACCTTCCATAATAAACTGCTGACCTTTTTTACATCTTAAATTACTCTTATTACTTGCAAACTCCTTACTCTCTATGTTGCCTAAGTTTTTTTTTACCAAGCAAGAATGATTTTCACAAACACGACACGAAACATCAAAAGATATTCGTTTTCGAGTAGCTGTAGAAACGGTATGTACTATATTGGTATGCAATGAGAATTAATTTATCCCAAATATAAGTATTAATACTTATAAACAATTCAGAAATACTTATTTTTAAGAGTTCAATAAAACCATCGTACTATTTTTGTACATACCCAATAATTAATAACCAAATATTATTAAAAACACAATTTAATATTACTTTTTATAACAGAGAGTTCCTAATTCAATACCAATAGCTGTTTTAGCAAGAATAGTAAACACAAACGCTCCTAGACCCCATATACCAAGTGTTACACCTATTTCTATACCTGTTGGCATATACTCTACAATTTTACCGTAAGGCCCTGGAATAAAACCAGGTACAATAAGTCCGAATCCTTTTTCAATCCAAATAGCCACAAATAATATTAAACAACAGAAAAACAAGACCTTAAAATTATTTCGAAGTTTATGGAATGTTAACATTACGGTTGCTAATATATTCAATGGAATTGAAGTCCAAATCCAAGGTAATAAAGCATTTTTTCCATCCAATCCAAAAAACAAATAATACGCACTTTCACTATGGTGTGTTGGTGCATAAAACTCTTTAAATAATTCTGAAATTAGCATAATCAAATTTATTTGAGCAGCAACAGTAACAACCATTGCTATTTTTTTTATGGTTTTATCTTCTATCTTAAAAGCAGTAAAACTTCTTATTATGGCCAATACTAAAATAATTAAAGCAGGTCCTGCTGCAAATGCCGAAGCTAAAAACCGAGGTCCTAAAAGTGCATTATTCCAAAACGGACGTGCTTGTAAACCTTGATATAAAAAAGCCGTTACCATATGAATTCCAACAGCCCAAAACACAGATAATATAGCTCCTGGAACATAAATACTAGATTTCGCTTCTTTACCTTGGTAGTGTCTAAAAAGAATGTAAAAAGGAATGGTAATATTTAAAAACAAGTAGCCATTAAGCACTAAAACATCCCAGGTTAACATAGAATTCGGGAAATTAAATACGCCAATTCCGGGTAACATATGCCATAATACAGATGGTCCACCCATATCTGCAATTACAAAAGCTAAACACATTATTAATGCCGAAACAGCTAATCCTTCGCCAATTAATACGGCTTGTTTAAAATCAATATCTTTTAAAACGTACGTTGGCATAACTAGCATAACCGCTGCTGCTGCAACACCAACTAAAAAAGTAAAGTTCGATATATACAAACCCCAACTTACTCTATCCGTCATTCCTGTTACGCTCAACCCTTCATCTAATTGAATGGAATAACAATACATACCAACTAGCATTATAAAAGTTAATACCGCCATCCATATGTGGTATTTTCTTGAGCCATGTGTAATAGTATCTAAACTATCTTTAACTAAACTTTTAAAAACTTTTAATCGTCTCATCTATTCTTTTATTATAACCCTTCGTTTTTATATTTTGGGCGTTACCACAAGGGTCGGGCTTTACGTTATAGTTTTGCCTCGATGCTCGCCTCGCCAAAAGCTGTCACTACAATCCCTAACGCAACCAATCTGCATTTATCAGCCCCCTTAATAAGCTTAACCATTTGCTAACTAATCCATAAAATACCAGAACTTAGGTTCGGTACCTAAATCTTCTTTTAATCTAAATACTTTTTTATTTTCTAAAACCCATCTAATAGTACTCTCTGGATCTAATAAATTTCCAAAAATTCTTGCTCCTGTTGGGCAAGCCTCTACACACGCCGGGTTTTTACCTGCTCTAGAGCGTTGCACACAAAAAGTACATTTTTCCATTACACCTTTCTTACGCATTCGGTTACCTAAATAGTGCTGATTTTTATTTATTTCTTCCTCTGGTACTTCTGGCTTAGTCCAGTTAAAACGTCTACCATCATATGGGCAAGCTGCCATACAATATCTACAACCCACACACCAATCGTAATCAATGACTACTAAACCATCATCTTCGCGCCATGTTGCTTTTACCGGACAGACCTCAACACATGGTGGATTATCACAATGAAAACATTGTGTGCCCATATAAAAATGTCCTTCTGCAGGAACTTCGTGGTAATAATTATCATCTGCTTCATTAAAATTAAAACCTTTTCCGTCTTTCATTTCATGAATTCTAATGTATTCCATTTGCGAGTCTCTATCTTGGTTATTCTCTTCAACACAAGCACTCACACAATCCATATAACCTTGACATTTAGATATATTAAACGCATATCCAAACAACACATCGTCTTCAGCATTTTTTGAAGACATAGAAATATTTTTTCCTGTTCTTAATTGGTAAGAACGCACCAATCTATCTACTGTAGCTCCTTTTTCATCTTCGGTCATCAATTTATAGTTTCCTTTAAATTGCTCCTCCCAATCTATTTGTGCTTTTTCTTTGCTCTCCTCACCAGATACCACACTACAAGATGTACTTACAGCACCAGCTCCTATTAACAAACTAGCTGTTAATTTTTTAAATGCAGAACGTCTATCCATTTTAACTTCAAAAACCTGATCGAATCCATCCTTGATTCGTTCCTCTCCTATAGAAGCACTTATTGCCGCTTCTTCAAAGGCTTCATCAGTCATTTCATTAACATCTGGTGTATGCGAACCACAACCTCCTGAAGTTTTTCCGCAGCCACAAGACCCCAACGACTCTTTATCCTTACTGCCAAGATTTAAAGAAAACCATTTTTTGTTATTACTACTCATACCTTAAATATTGTGAAACCTTTTATTGTTTTATTATTCTCTTTCTTTTACTGTTTGGGTGTTAAAACGCGCTGGCCATCTCGACTCAAAATGTGGTTTGTGTGGGTTATGACAATTAACACAGGTTAAAGATGCTCTAGGTGGTGCCCAACCTCCAATACGTTTTCCATGTGCGCCACCTTTCCAATCTTCAAATTGCTTGGTGTGACACTGATTACAGAGATTATAACTATTATTAAAATCGATTTTATTACCCGTTAAACTTTTCAAATTATCCATATTATCTGGATTATGACAAGTAATACAATTCATAGTATTTTGATTTGCATGCACTAACTTAATATCCCAATGCGCCTTTTTTACATCTTTATTTTGCATTTCTTTAAGTGGCTTTGAATGACACTCTATACAGGCATAAGATTTAATCTGACTTTTACGTTCTGGAATTAAAAAAGTATTTTCGCCTTCAGTAATTTCGATGGTTTCAATTCCTTCTAAATATTGTTCTGATGAAATTGAAGTACCATGATAGTATTTGCTTTCTTCTTCAATTTTATCAATAACACTATGATATTCACCTTCTCCATGTTTACATGAAAACAAAGCGATTGAAAAAATAAAGCTATACACTATTTTAGTTATAATATATTTATTGCTCGTCATTACTAGCTCTTTTAAAAATTCCTATATCTGCCGTCTCTTTATTGTTTGATACATGGCACTGTCTGCAATTAACTCTTTCTGGATGTGATACTCTTATTTCTTTAGCAGCACTTGGTCCTGCATGGCATGACAAACAATTTTCGTGTAATTGAATTTGGTGCGGAATTACAGGTGGACTTCCTTGTAACGCATTGTTAACACCTACTTTTGGTGCTTCAGCTTTATAAAAATTGGTACCTTTAAATAACTCATTTGTATACTGAGGCACATGGCATTGTCTACAATTCACCATTTCAGGATGTGGTGTAACTGGTGCATAAGCATTAAACTTATCTACAAAACCACCATTTTGATGACATTTCAAGCATGTATTTTCTCCCATGCTACGCTCATTAGCCACAGGATGTGGAATACTTGGAGGTGCTCCATGAAAAGCACGGTTCTTGTAGTAGTCTTTTAAACTTCTTTGATGATTTTCATCTATTGGCATATTAGCATAATCCAAGGCATATTCAGAACGTTGAAAAACACCTTTTTCTGAAGGAATTAAGTTAATTGGATTATTATTTTCAATAGGAATATAAGCTTCTTCTTTCCCTGTTTGATAACTAAAGTTCCAAACCCAAATAAAAGCTATAAATAAAATTACAAATAATGATATGATACCTAAACGCTTCATAGACTAAACTTTTTCTACTTTAACCGCACATTTTTTATAATCTGGCTGTTTTGAAATGGGACAAAAGGCATCTAAAGTAATATCGTTTATCAACATGTTTTCATCAAAAAAAGGCACAAATACCTGATTATTTTCAGGCACGCCTCGTTCATTTACTGATGCTGGTAGAATAATATCTCCGCGTCTTGTTGTCAACTTCACTTTATCTCCAGTACGTATTTGCATAGATTTTGCTTGTGCTGGATTTAGTTCTACATAGGCATGCGGCATGGCTTTATGCAACACAGGAATTCTTCTTGTCATAGAGCCAGAATGCCAATGCTCAATAACACGACCAGTACACAACCAAAATGGATATTCGGCATCTGGTTCTTCTGGAGCTGGTTCATAAGGACGTTGCCATATGACTGCCTTTCCATCTGGCTTACCATAAAAGTGGAACTTCTCACCATTACTACACGCTGGATCATATTCTGAATTAAAACGCCATTTAGTAGATTTTCCATCTACATAAGGCCATTGCGCACCTGGTTGAGATTTTAAAACCTCTAAAGGAGCCATTGCATGTTTTTTACCTTCGTGATGCCTTCTATATTCGTTATATATTTCTTCTATATGAGTTTCTTCTTTATAATAAAACTGTTTTTCGTAACCTAAGCGTTTTGCAACTTCTACTATTTGCCAAGTATCGCTCATAGCTTCACCTGAAGGTTCTATCATTTTTTCAAAATACTGTGTTCTACGTTCTGAATTACCATACATACCTTCACGTTCTATCCACATGGCAGATGGTAAAATAACATCTGCAATATCTGTTGTTGGTGTTGGATAAATATCTGAAACCACTATAAAACGACCTTCTTTTTTACAAGCATCTCTATAGCGTTTCAGTTTTGGCATCGTCACCATAGGATTGGTAACTTGAATCCACATAAACTTAATTTCTCCTCTATCTAGAGCTCTAAACATTTCTACAGTGTGATACGTAGGTTTAGGATCTATATTCTCTACAGGCACATCCCAAATCTCAGCGGCGTGTTTACGGTGTTCTTCATTCATTACAACACCATGAGGTAATTTATGCGTTAAAGTCCCCACTTCTCTCACCGTTCCACATGCACTTGGTTGTCCTGTTAAAGAAAAAGGACTATTACCCGGCTCTGAAATTTTACCTGTTAATAGATGAATATTATATACTAAATTGTTTATCCAAGTTCCTCGGGTATGTTGATTCATTCCCATACACCATAAAGACATTACTTTTTTATTAGGGTCGCCATAATAAGCAGCCATATACTTTATGTCTTTAGCAGAAACACCAGATATTTTTTCAACTTTTTCAGGTGAATAATCTTCTAAAAACTCTTTATAGGCTTCAAAATCTATCTTCTCAGGCTTATCTTTAAATTGGTAATTATCTTCAAGTCCGTAGCCCATATTGGTAAGCCCTTTATTAAAGCTACAATGTTTTTCAACGAAAGATTTATTTACCCATCCGTTCTTTATAATCTCATAACAAATGGCATTAGCAACCGCTAAATCTGTTTGAGGTTGAAAAATAATAGACTTATCTGCCGCCATACTTGTACGTGTGGTTCTGGTAGCAAAATCAATAATTTTCACGCCTCTTTTTAAGCGTTGATCTAATAATCTTGAGAATAATACTGGGTGCATTTCTGCCATATTATTACCCCAAAGTATAAATACATCAGCATGGTCTATATCTTCATAACAGCCCATAGGCTCATCAAGTCCAAATGATGTTAAAAATCCTGTTACAGCACTAGCCATACATAATCTAGCATTCGCTTCTACATTATTAGTTCCTATACATCCTTTAAATAATTTAGACGCTACATAACCATCTGGAATAGTCCATTGACCAGATCCATAAATAGACACCGAATCTTTACCGTGGTCTTTTATCGTCGTTTTCATTTTAGAAGCAATTAAATCTAATGCTTCTTTCATTGACGTCTCAACGTATTTACCGTTCTTCCTAACTAGTGGTTTTGTCAACCTATCTTTGCCATAAATAGACATTACGGAATGATATCCTTTTACACAACACAACCCCTTATTTACTGATGATTTCGGGTCTCCTTTAACAGCAACAGCTTTACCATTATCAATACCTACCAGAACACCACAGCCCACACCACAAAATCTACAGGGTGCTTTTTTCCAATCTAAATCTCCACCTTTTGGCAGATTCTTTTCTTGCTCATCTGCGAATAAAATGCCTGGAAACATAGTGGCTGCTACTGTCATTGCAGACATGATTGCCATTTTCTTTATAAAACTACGTCTGTTTGTTAACGAGGTGTACATATTTTATTGATGTTTAGGTGTATCAAATCCTGAAACCATGGCTAGTAATTTTAAACTTTCTATGGCTTCTATTCTTTCTTTTAAATTTTCGTCTTCTAATTTATCGTCGGTATCCGTTACTAATATTAGCAAATCTTTGTTTTCTGCAGGAATGACTTCACAATTATCTAGGTTAGATATAGCCTCTATAAGTTCTGATTTTTTACCGTCATGAGGATGTGCTAAATAGCTTTTTATTGACATAAAATGGACTTTGGTTACTTTTATAAATTCAAGACAAAAATATCTTTTATAGAATAAAAAAAACTGACAATTGTCATATAACACTAAAAACATAATCGCTACAACCATTTAAACATAACGATTAAAGTAGATAAACGCTATTAAAAGCACTCTTTTAGTAATAAAAAACTTGAATCCTCATTTTTTATTTATATAACAATTGGCAACCAAAAACAGTTATATTCAAAATAAATTAATCCCAAAAAAATGTGATGTTGAGAAATCTAAAACTGACATGACTGCTTTTATAAATACATCTAAAAAAATGGAAACATAGATACTATAAAACAGAATTATACTCAAAAAAAAAAAATACCATTTAGGAATAAAAAAAAGAAAACTACTGAAGGCGGTTGTTAATCTAAGAGAATTCCTCGACATTTAGCGCCGAGGTATCTATTGAAATTGTCATTCCCAAGAAATCGGGAATCTAAATACAACTTCAAAAAACTGATACATATCAGAATTTATTAGATATAGAATTCGCTATATTTGCAAATACATAACGATATTTAAATGATTTCCGTAGAAGAAGCTATTCAACTAGTTAAAAACAATACCAAACCGCTTTTAAAAGACACTATAAAACCTGTTGAAAAAGCTGGAGGTTATGTATTATTCAATGATGTCTATTCGCCAATAAACATGCCGCCTTTCAGACAATCTGCAATGGACGGTTATGCATTATTCTTACATGATGACTTAAGTTACTCATTAATTGATGAAGTAAAAGCTGGAGATAACCATCAACCCATTTTAAAAAAAGGAGAAACCGTTAGGATTTTTACTGGGGCACCTGTTCCAGATACTGCCAATGCTATTATGATGCAGGAAAAAGTTAAAAGTGATGGGCATAAAATAGCTATTGAACATAGCATCGCTGAACAAACTAATATCCGACCTCTTGGAGAGCAAGTTAAAGAAGGTGACGTTGCCTTAAAAAAAGGAACAAAACTAGCACCCGCAGCTATAGGGTATTTAACATCTTTGGGCATAACAAACGTTTCTGTCTATAAAAAACCATTGATTGCATTAGTAACTACAGGTAATGAATTAGTTAAAGCTGGACAACCTTTAAATTACGGTCAGATATATGAGAGTAATTCTACAATGCTTCAAAATGCCTTATATAATTTAAAGTTTTACGACATTACGTTACACAAGGTTGAAGACGATTACGAAAAAACTAAATCTAAACTAGAAGCTGTAATCAATGAAAATGACTTGGTTATTGTTACGGGAGGTATTTCGGTTGGCGATTACGATTTTGTTGGAAAAGCTCTAGAGGAATTGAAAACGGAATCACTTTTCTATAAGGTGAAACAAAAACCAGGAAAGCCTTTATTCTTCGGAAAAAAAGAAGACACACTTATTTTTGCTCTACCAGGGAATCCTGCTGCTGCACTAAGCTGCTTTTATGTTTATGTACATATTGCATTGCAAAAAATGATGAACAGAGCAGTTATCGAATTACCGCGAATTAAAGGAAAATCATTATCAAACTTTGAAAAGAAAGGTGATAGACCCCAATTTTTAAAAGCGATTTACAATGATAATAAGGTTGAAATTTTAGAAGGACAGAATTCATCCATGCTACAAACATTCGCGCTTTCAAACGCATTGGTTTTTATTCCTGGAAACGTTTCTAATATTTCTATTCATGATGACGTAGAAGTTATTTTACTCCCATCATAAACTAACATTATGAACTATAAAATTAAAAGTAGAGTTTGGATTGAGTATGATAATCACGTGCTTTTAGGCGAAGGCAGAGTTCATTTATTAAAAGCTATTGAAGCAACTGGTTCACTTTCTAAAGCAGCAAAGTCATTAAACCTATCATATAAAAAAGCTTGGAATCTTATCGATTCAGTAAATAAATCTGCTAAAAAACCAGTAACTATAAATAGTATTGGTGGCAAAGGTGGCGGTGGTGCCCAATTAACAGATTATGGCAAATCTTTAATTCTTGCTTTTGACGAAATAAACAAAAACTGCTGGGATTTTTTAGATGTACAATTAGAAAAAATTAAAAATTTATAAAAATTCTAAATAACAAAAAAAACAAATGAATTTCAAAGAATCAGATATACCAGCATTAGGTTTTATTATAGATAGAATAATAAAAGATAGTCACCCAATGTATTCATTTGAGCTAGTTTCGTCTGGCTATATAAAACAAAAGGAAGAATACGAAATTGAATATGAATTTGAAATATTACTATCTATATTGAATCATTACAATGTTGCTAAAGTAACTGATTCAAGGAATGAAGACCGTGGAGCAAGGGTTGAAAAGAATGGTAATACAGCAAAATTCAAAAGAGATGGTGGATTTCTAGGTTTATTCAAAACTTTAAAATATGAAGAAACCAATTACGATAAAATTAGTAAATCTGAAATAGAAATAAATAAAAAAGTTGATCAAATACTAGAAGCACTGAACAAGCAAGGTTTCGGACAAGAAATATTATTTGATGAGTTACAAGAACTAAAAGAATTATATACCAAATTAAATAAAAAAAACTGGGGACAAATTTTAAAGGGAAAGCTAATTGACTTAACGATTTCTCAAATTATAAATGAAGAAATAGCTAAAAACATTTTCATAGAACTAACTAACCAAATTCAGAAAATAAACTAAAACTTTAGTCACTTTTAATGTTAGAAAACCAATACATATATCTCTTTCTATTCATCCTACCCATTGTATCCTTTCTATACTCTAGTGTAGGTCATGGAGGTGCTAGTGGTTATTTGGCTCTTATGGCATTATTTTCGTTTGCCCCAGAAACCATGAAACCCACCGCCCTACTCCTTAATTTATTTGTAGCAGGTATTTCATTTTATTATTATTACAAAGAAGGGTTTTTTAATAAAAAACTATTCCTTTCATTCGCTATCACATCTATTCCTTTAGCTTTTTTAGGAGGCACCATTGAAATTGACGCCTCTATTTATAAAAAAATATTAGCCGTTTTATTAGTATTTGCTATTCTAAAAATGCTGAATGTTTTCGGAAAAGAAAAAAATTCCATAAAAGACATCAAACTTTGGCAAGGTTTAATTGTTGGAGGTATTATTGGTTTCTTCTCAGGACTTATTGGTATTGGTGGCGGCATTATTTTAACACCTATTATTTTATTGCTGCATTGGGGTAAAATGAAAGAAGCCGCAGCCGTTTCTGCCTTATTTATTTGGGTTAATTCTGCTTCGGGACTCATTGGGCAATTAAGCAGCGGTGTTGTCTTAGAAAAAGGATCCTTTTTACTAGTAGCTATTGCTATTATTGGAGGTGTACTTGGAGGCTATTTCGGAAGTAAAAAAATAAACAACAAAAAGCTACGCTATATTTTAGCTTTTGTATTAATAATTGCCTGCGCAAAATTATTTTTCACTTAAATGATAGATAAAAAAAACATAACAGGTATTATTCTTTCGGGTGGAAAAAGCACGCGAATGGGAACCGATAAAGGTTTTCTGCTATTAAACAAAAAACCATTTACGCAATATAGTATTGATGCTTTACAACCTTTAGTATCTGAAATTTTAATTGTTTCAGATAATCCCGATTATGATGTATTCGGATTAAAACGTATAAAGGATATTACAAAAAATGCAGGCCCCGTTGCAGGCATTTGTTCTGGATTGGAAGCGTCTTCAACTGAATATAATTTGATTTTAAGTTGTGATATCCCTTTGATTACTGCAGATATATTAAAAAAATTAATTGAAGCTATTGATGATACTTCCGAAGTCATTCAAATTGAAAGCAACGGTAAATCAATGCCACTTATAGCACTGTATAAAAAGCAATGTAAAGAGATTTTTAATAAACTATTAAAAACTGACGAAAGACGTTTACGAGTTGCCGTTAATGCATGCCAATCAAAAAATATAGTATTAGAATTAGAACACGATCTATTCACCATCAATGTGAATACAAAAAATGAATTAAAAATGATTGAAGATGCATATAACAGTTAAATATTTTGGTCAAATAGCTGAAGTAACGAAACGAGATGAAGAGTCGTTAGAGTTTTCTGGAAGTTTAATTTCTGAACTATTAGGACTCTTACATTTAAAATATAACGATTTGAAAACTAAAGATTTTCAAATAGCACAAAACCAAGAATTGGTTACTATTGAAACTAAAATAACAGGCGACGACATTGCCTTATTACCACCTTTTGCTGGTGGCTAAAATAGCCTATCCTGCAAGGTTTCCAAAACCTTGTAGGTATGAAATAAAAAAAAGACAATAAGGTCAACATAGAAAAAGACCTACAAGGTTTTGGAAACCTTGCAGGGCTAATAAACATCAATAACAGTAATGGTAGGAAGAGATTTCTGCCTACGCAGGAATATGAGATACAACAGACATATCATTCTATCAGAAATAGGACAAGAAGGTCAAGACAAACTTTCCAATGCCAAAGTATTAGTTATTGGAGCTGGTGGTTTGGGCTGTCCTATTTTACAATATTTAACAGCTGCCGGAATTGGCACTATTGGAATTGTCGATTTTGATGAAGTGGATATTTCAAACTTACAACGTCAAGTATTATTTGGAACCTCCTCATTAGGAAAAAATAAAGCAGAAGCAGCAAAAGAACGTTTGATAGATTTAAACGATAGTATCTCTATTATCGCTTACGCGGAAAAATTAACGCACCAAAATGCTCTTGACTTATTTAATCAATATGATATTATTGTTGATGGTACCGATAATTTTGAAACGCGCTATCTAGTAAATGATGCGTGCATCATCACAAACAAGCCTTTGGTTTTTGGAGCCATTTATAAATTTGAAGGACAAGTATCTGTTTTCAACTATCAAAACGGACCAAGTTACCGTTGCTTATTTCCAAATCCACCAGAAAAAGGAACTGTTCCAAATTGTTCTGAAATTGGTGTTTTAGGTGTGCTTCCTGGTATTATTGGTAGCATGCAAGCCAATGAAGTATTAAAAATTATTTTAGGCATTGGCAACGTCCTTTCAGGTAAATTACTTTGTTATAATGCGTTAACGCTTCATAATTCAACATTAAAAATTAAAAGAAACGAAGAAGTCATCCAATCTGTTTTAAAAGAGAAAGATGTATTTCATAAAAAACAAGTGGAATTTCATTGTGAAGTAGATGTTATTTCAATTTCAGTTAAAGACGTTTTATTTAAAGATAACATTCAATTTATAGATGTGAGAGAATTACATGAACAACCAAAAATTGAAAACTTCGAAGTAACAGATATTCCATTAAGTACATTGGAAAATAATGTAGACAAACTCGATGTAGCAAAAAAGAAAGTCATTTTTTGTCAATCAGGAATACGAAGTAAACATGCTGTAAAATTATTGCAAGCATTACATATTCAAAACTGTTTCAGCGTAAACGAAGGCGCTTCAGAAATAAAAAACATAATAAAAAATCATCAAAATGAAAGATAAGAAACCAATGAAGAGTGTCTTCAAACAAGGCGCTATTTCTTCAGAATTCATAGGAGAATCTATTGCAAAACACCAAACTAAAACAAGTATAGGGGCGCACAATATATTTTTAGGACAAGTAAGAGCCGATGTTATTAATGGAAAAACAGTTGCTGCCATAGAATATACAGCTTATGAAGATATGGCAAATGAAAAACTTCACGCCATTAGAGAAGCTACTTTTGAAAAATTCGAACTCACTTGTATGCATATTTATCATAGTTTAGGCACTGTTAAAGCAGGCGAAATATGCTTGTTCGTATTTGTTTCATCACCTAGAAGAAAAGTCGTTTTCAAAGCTTTAGAATTTATAGTAGAAGCCATAAAAGCAGATGCTCCTGTTTTTGGAAAAGAAATTTTTGAAGACGACACACATCAATGGAAGAAGAACAATTGATTAATTATTATTGACTATTTATTATTAAGTTACCATGAAACATCCATAACTAAATCTTGATAACCAAAGAAATGATTAAAATGGATGCTACATGTGCCCTTTTAAAAAAATAAATATAAACACATGAAAGAACAACTAAAAAAACGGACTAAAATTTTCGCCCATAACTGTGTGAAAATAACGCAATCGCTTCCTAATACATATCTTTCTAATCATATTAAAGGTCAATTAATTAGATGCTCTACTTCTGTTGCTGCAAATTACAGAGCTACATGTATTGCACAATCAAAACCAAGCTTTATAGCTAAAATCAGTATTGTTATAGAAGAAGTAGATGAATCAAATTTTTGGTTAGAATTTGCTCTCGATGAAAACCTAATTGAGAAAAACAAAATAGAGAACCTACTGCAAGAATCTAGCGAATTAACAGCAATCTTCATGGCATCAAGAAAAACGGCTAGTAGGAAATAATCAATAAAAAATAATAAATATTCAATTTAAAAATGGTCGACATCACACATAAAAGCTCAACATTAAGAACCGCAATAGCTCAAGCCGTTGTAAAGGTTAGTAAACCCGAAACAATTACCGCAATACAAAACGATACGGTTCCTAAAGGAAATGTATTCGCCATGAGTAAAGCAGCTGGATTATTAGGCGTAAAACGCACACCAGATATTTTACCAGATTGCCACCCCTTGCCTATCGAATTTACAGGTGTTGAATATGACATAAACGGATTAGAAATTACTGTACTATTCACTGTGAAAACCATTTACAAAACAGGCGTAGAAGTTGAAGCGATGCATGGTGCCAGCGTTGTGGCTTTAAATATGTACGACATGCTGAAACCCATTGATAAAGGCATTGAGATACACGCTATAAAACTGTTGAATAAAAAAGGCGGAAAATCAGACTTTAGAGATAAATTTAGAAAAGATTTAACGGCAGCAGTTATTGTTTGCTCTGATACTATTTCGGCAGGACATAAAGAAGATAAAGCAGGAAAAGCTATTATTGAAAAGTTAGAATCTTGCGATGTAAAAATTACAGACTACATTATTATTCCTGATGAAATAAAAGACATCCAAGAGAAAGCAAAAAGCTACCAAGAAGCTGGTATCGATTTAATAATTTACACAGGTGGTACAGGACTTTCTGGACGCGATGTAACACCAGAAGCTTTATTGCCTTTATTGGACCGAAGAATCCCAGGTATTGAAGAAGCTATTCGTAATTACGGACAAGATAGAACACCGTTTTCTATGTTATCTAGAAGTGTAGCAGGAACCATAAAAGACACACTGGTATTGGCTTTACCAGGATCTACAAACGGTGCAAAAGAATCTATGGATGCTATATTTCCATCGGTTTTACATATTTTCAGAATTTTAAAAGGTGCTAGACACGAGTAATCCCCTCTCGGAATTGCAAAAAAGCAAATCCGATCTCCCCAAAGGAGAGATATAATTAGGAATGATTAGACTAAACAATGAATCAAAATAAAAACATATTACAAGATAATTTTGGTAGAGAACACGCCTACCTGCGCATTTCGTTAATTGAACGCTGCAATTTACGCTGTTCCTACTGCATGCCAGAAGAAGGTGTACAACTCTCTCCTAAAAGTCATTTAATGACTTACGAAGAAATTTACGATATTGCCAAAACCTTTGTAAAGCATGGCGTTACAAAAATAAGATTAACAGGAGGCGAACCTTTAATTAGAAAAGATATTCCTATTATTTTAGAAAAACTAGCAACGCTTCCTGTAGAATTATCTATAACGTCTAACGCTATTATTATTGATAAATTTATTGATATTTTAAAAGCTACTGGAGTAAAAAGTATCAACGTAAGTTTAGATTCTTTAGATAAAGAAAAATTTAAACATATTACACGTCGTGATCAATTTGAAAAAGTTTACAACAACATTTTGTTATTAGTAAAAGAAGGTTTTAAAGTCAAATTAAATGCGGTTTTAATGAAAGATTTTAACGATAACGAAATTATCGATTTCATCAACTTCACAAAAGATTTGCCCATTTCAGTTCGGTTTATAGAATTTATGCCTTTTGATGGAAACAAATGGGACATCAGTAAAATGGTATCTTATGCCGACGTTATGCAGTATGTAAATAGTTCTTTTTCTGAAACACAAATTGAACGCCTGCAAGATGCACCAAACGACACCTCAAAAAACTATAAAATAAAAGGTTACAAAGGAAGTTTTGCTATTATAAGTTCGGTTACCAACCCGTTTTGCGATTCTTGTAACAGGTTGCGCTTAACTGCTAACGGACAATTAAAAAACTGTTTATTCTCGGCTGGAGAATCTGATTTGCTAACCACTCTCCGCGCAGGAAAACCGATTGAACCTATTATTCAAAAAGCCGTTCGAGCTAAATTTAAAATTCGTGGCGGCATGAATACTATTGAAAAACTTCAAGAACCTAAACTACATAGCAAAAACAGAAGTATGATTACAATTGGAGGGTAATATTGGTTTTTAAAAACTATGTAATTGGCAAATAATTTTATCTCTAATTATCATTTTAACCTCATATATTGGAGTAATTTTGAATAGAGTTTTAAAAATGAAATTTGATTAAAAAAATGGAAGTACTTACACACTATAATAAATCTTTTGATAAAATAATTTATGCAGAAAAAGAAACGAAGAATAGAGAATTTGATAATTGCAATTTTATAAACTGTGATTTCTCAAACGGTATATTCCTTTCGTGTGTATTTACAAAATGTGTATTTACAGGCTGTAACCTTACAATGACAAAATTTAATCATTGTCAACTGGATAACATCACATTTAAAGAATGTAAACTATTAGGAGTGAATTTTAGTAGTTGTAACGACTTTCTCTTTTCTTTGAAATTTGATGATTGTATTTTAGATTTTTGTTCTTTCACTAGAAAAAAATTACAGAAAACCCCTTTTCTTAATTCATCTGTTAAAGATGTAGACTTCTCTGAATGTGATTTAACTAATTCGGTATTCAAAAATGTAGATTTAACCAATTCTATTTTTAGTAACACCAACCTAAAAAGTGTAAATTTCCTCACAGCTAAAAATTATAATATTGACCCTGAAAAGAATAACATAAAAAAAGCACAATTCTCACTTCAAGGCATTGCAGGGTTATTAAACAAATATGATATTGAAATTGAATTATAACAATAAAAAATTTAGACCCATTGAGAATTCTCACGATATGTAAGTATTTACTATATTTGAGTGTATTTATTTTAATGTTGTCAACAATTAAATAAAAACATAAACTAAAAATTCGGCAAATGGAAAAAAGTTGGTTAATAGGAATCGTGATATTGATTTTTTTAATAGTCCTTTTTTTTTATTGGAAGCTTACTATTGGTCCTTTCAAAAAAGAATATGGTGAAAAAAGAAGAAAACTATGGGGACAGAGAACTTTTTATTGGGAAGGTATAATATATGGCACTACCGGAATTACAATTCTAATATTGTTTCTTTTAAAATGGTCTAATGTTTTGACTTTTTAGAAATCTAAAAAAACAAGAACAAAACAGCACTGATTTTAAATGCGATTAATGACCAAATTCCATCTTTCCGCCCTAAATTAATAACTAATTTTAGACTTTCTAATTAGAAAAAACAAAATACTATTGCCAACAAACAGTATATAAAAAATTGTTAGTTTTAGCTGAACTAAAGTTAGTTGCTCATTTGTTAGCTTCTGATTTTTCTTCGAAAAACCCTCGTACTAAAGCACGCCATTTTTAATATACCAACTGTTTACCATACATTTTGATCCGTTCTGAATAAAGGTATAAGTAAAATCCAGACTTATCTTAACTCTAACATATTGCATTAATAAATTATAATTATGAAATTAAACTTATTGTCTTGTAATGCTCAGAGACCAGATAGAAGAGCGATAGCCCTATGTATTGCAGAGGTATCATATAACATTGATACCTCCTTGTCGAATGAACTTACAGAGATACTCTTAGATGGAGACACTGTAGATGTCGAAATAGAAGATAGAAACTCTGGTTCTGCTTTAAGAGCTTTGAGAAAACTAAATATTGATTACGAAATTATAGAATGAATTGACCCGTTTAAAGTTCTGAAAATGGGGAAACTATATAATAAAAGCTTAAGTATAACGACTGCTGATAGACAATAATACTTATTTAAAATTCACTTATACTCTCTTCTCAAAAAAATTGATTAATTTTAAATAGGATAAATTTGTCCGCTATTTAATTTTGAACTAAATTTGCTTAAAATTTAACAAACCCATATTTACAATTAAGACAAATTTGTCTTTTTATTAATTTAGATGAGTTATACGGTAAACATACTAACTACTAATGAAACTTTAGTAAAAATCCCATTCAAGTCCTATGAATACCCAAACTTAATGGAATTAATTATTAATACGTATTACGAAGACATTGGAGAATGTTTAGGGAGAGGTTTATGCGGTACTTGCCATGTAAAAATAATTAAAGGTGTACTAGAAAACACTTCTGAAACCTCAGAAAAAACAACGCTTAGTAAAATTTATAACGTAGACACAAATAGTCGATTAGCTTGTCAAATTATGTTAAACAGCAAGATTAACAATCTCACTTTTAAAATTATAACTGAATCTTAATAACCAAAATCATTAGAAACAAAAATTAATTACAATGAAAAAAACATGGCTTGCATTTATTAGTGTTGTCGTATTATCGTTTATCACACTAATTTGGATTGGAACAGAGGTTTACCAAACACAACCTCCTATACCAGAAACTGTTATTATAAAAGAAACAAAAGAAATTCTTTACACAAAAGAAGATATTCAAACAGGACAAAATGTTTGGGAATCCATAGGAGGTATGGAAGTCGGGTCTATTTGGGGACATGGTAGTTATGTAGCTCCAGATTGGACAGCCGATTGGATTCATAAAGAAGCCGTTTTTATGCTAGAAGCTTGGGCGAAAAATGATTTTAATACTAAATATGATGATTTAGATGTTGAACAAAAAGCGGCACTAAAAGCACGATTAATAAAAGATATTAAAACAAATACTTTTTTAGAATCTGATAAATCTATTACTATATCAGAAAACAGGTTAGCTGCCATTAAAGAAAACATCAAACATTACTCTTCTATTTTTTCTGAAGGAAAAGAAGAATACGCCATTCCTAAAGGTGCATTAGTAAATCCTGAAAAATTGGAGCAACTCAATGCATTTTTATTCTGGACGTCATGGGCAGCTAGTACCAATCGTCCCGAAAAAGATTATACTTACACATCTAACTGGCCACATGAACCCCTAATTGATAACAACATCACTAAAGGCTCTTTAGTATGGTCTGGTTTATCCGTGGTTTTACTTTTACTGTTTATAGGTATTCTTACTTATTATTATTTAGTAAATCATGAAAAAGGAGAAGTACTTAACAAACCAGAAACCGATCCGTTAACTAACATGAAGTTGTTTCCTTCACAAAAAACAATACTTAAATACTTTATAGTCATATCTCTGCTTATCGCATTACAAGTAATTTTAGGTGCTATAACGGTACACTATACTGTAGAAGGACAAGCCTTTTTTGGTTTTGATTTATCAAGTTTCCTACCTTACTCTGTAACCAGAACTTGGCACACACAATTAGCTGTTTTCTGGATTGCCGCTACATGGTTAGCAACTGGTTTATTCTTAGCGCCTATGATTTCTGGTAAAGAAATGAAATACCAACGTTTTGGTATCAACTTCTTATTTTTTGCTTTACTCATCATTGTATTAGGTTCTATGTTTGGAGAATGGTTGGGTGTACACCAATTTTTAGATTTAACTACCAATTTCTTCTTTGGACATCAAGGGTATGAGTACATGGATTTAGGTCGTTTTTGGCAAATATTCCTAGGCATTGGCTTAGTACTTTGGGTAATTATGGTTAGCAGACATATCATTTTTGCGATTCGTAAAAACGATACTTCAAAACACTTATTAATTATATTATTAATATCGGTTATGGCAATAGGTATGTTCTTTTTCTCTGGACTTATGTATGGCGAAAACAGTAGCTTACCGGTTATCAATTACTGGAGATGGTGGTTAGTGCATCTATGGGTTGAAGGCTTCTTTGAAGTATTCGCAACCGTAATCATTGCTTACATATTTTCGCAAATGAAAATCATTTCACCTAAAACTGCTGGACGAGTTTCTATTGCATCTGCTTCCATATTTTTAGCTGGTGGTATTATTGGTACGTTACATCATTTATACTATTCAGGTACACCTATCAAAGCCATTGCTTTAGGCGCTACTTTTAGTGCATTAGAGGTGGTACCTCTAACCCTTATGGGCTTTGAGATTAGAGAAAACTGGAATCTTTTAAAAAGTAAACAATGGATGCAAAAATATAAATGGCCTATCTTTTTCTTTATTGCTGTCGCATTTTGGAACTTTGTAGGCGCTGGAGTATTTGGTTTCTTAATTAATCCTCCAATAGCTTTATATTATATTCAAGGATTAAACACAACCGCTGTACATGCTCACACCGCTTTATTTGGCGTTTATGGTTTGCTAGGTATGGGCTTTATTTTAATATGCTTACGCTTTTATTCTGATAGAGTATGGCAAAGCAAAAAATTAAAACGTGCTTTTTGGCTCCTTAATATTGGATTGGTTGCCATGGTGGTATTCAGTTTACTTCCTATTGGCATTATTCAAGCGTATACTTCTATAACCAAAGGCTACTCATTTGCTAGAGATGCAGAATTATTATACTCTCCTACCGTACAAGTCTTAAAATGGATGCGTATGATTGGTGACATTATTTTCTCTGTTGGTATTTTCTATTTTTGCTGGTTTACTATTGATGAAACTATTTATAATTTTAAAAGAAAAAAAGTAAACGGTTAACTAAATATCTAAGCAAAATTAATCTTTATAAATCTGCAACTTAATAATCAAAATAGGTTATTAAGTTGCAGATTATTTTTATAGCTAAAGTATTTTATATAAAAATTAAATAAATTTAAAAACGCTTAATTTAAACTCTTAAAATTACTAAATAATTAATATTTTTGATTTTAAATTTTAACATAAAATCACTTAAAATGACGCTATTAAAAAATTATTTTTTTATTTTATCTCTAACCTCAATGTTGTTTTTAAATTGTAGCAAATCTGATGATAATTCAAATACTGCTGCTAAAGGAACAATTACTCTATCAGGTGAAGAAACATCAATTTTTGGTACTAGTTTAGTTGTAGCAAATATTTTGGAGGGTGCTTATCAAACTGGAACAGAAGCATCGGTAACTCTACTTCATAAAAATATTAATATTGATACTGATGGAGAAATAGCCCCTACTCCTACTAGTTTAACTGAAAGTTTCATAATTGTTACAGCTCAATTTGATTCTGATGATAGTGCAGATGTTGAAAAAGCTATTTCGATGATTATTATTAAAAACAGTGAAGAATATAGATTTACTTGTACTTCTACAGCTAGTAATGATGATTGTGGTGACGGTTTTCAAGTTAACCAAGCAGATAGACAAGTTATATTTAATAATACAACCGTTGTAAATACCGAGTCTGAAAAAATATTAACGATGAATGGTACTATTACTTGGTAATCATATTTTACCAATAAAAGTTAGTAAAATAAAAAAAGCTAGAATATGTCAATTTTCTAGCTTTTTCTACTTAATAAAACACTTATTTATCTCACTAATACCTTCTTTTCAAAACTACTTTTTGGTGCTTCACAAAGTGAACACTCGTAGGTTTCAGAAAGGCTTTCAAAAGGTGTATATGGTTCTATATTTTGTGTCATATCACCGTAAGTTTCATTATAAATAGTTAAACAATCTTTACATTGATAGACTTCTTCTTCTGTAGTTTCCTTATTAATTTCAAGTATTTTTTCTTCTTCTTTTTCAGTTCCTAATTGTTCGAAATACAACTGACTTAACTCCATTAATAAACCAGGTAATTCTACCTTGTCTACATCTTGCACATGCATGATATACTCTCTGGTATTAGGGTCGAAGTTTTTAGCATACAACAGATTATAAGTATCTCTGATAATAAAATCGCCTAAAACTTCTGGTTGCTTGTTTTTCTCAATAACTATAGATGTGAAATTATAAGTATCGCTTCCATAATTAGAAATACCAAAGGTTAACCCATAAGTACTTATATCGTTCTGATCAAAATTAGTAACTAAATATTTTTTTAAACTTAAGGCATTTTTATCGTTAACTGGTAAATGCCAATTTAACTCAAGCATAGAATGGCGTACATTAATACCATACCTACCTAAAAACTTTTCCCATTGTATTTTAGAATCAATAGGGATTCCTTTAACTATAAAGGATTTCCAAGGCGTTATCGATATTTTACCTATTTTACTTTCTGCACATAATTCGCACATGGCCTTTAAAAAGGATAAATCATATCTATTATTTCTCCAATAAAGCCCCAACCAATATTTATCCATAGCAATTCTATTCATGCCTTCATAATACGGGAATGGATAAAAAGGAACCTCTAAAGGTTTATCAACTGTTCTATTATTGGTATCGATAGCATCGCTTACTAAATCGAAAATAGTTTCTATGGTTTCTGGCTCTTCTTGTAAAATATTTTCAATAGCAAGCTCTATTTTATCCATATCCCAGCTATAAATAAGGGCTGGATACATTTCTGTTTTTTTCCATTCTGGAAGTCGGATATACAGATACCAATAATCTTCATGTTTTGAAGCTATGAAATTAATATGTCCTGTAAATAAAGGCACCAAGCGTTGTTTGGGATCGGTTATATTTAATCTTAATTTAAGTTTATGCTTAAATTGTTCTATAACATATAAATATTTATCGCTGGTAAGCCATGACGTACTTGGTAAAATATCCGCTGACACATAAGAGGACGCAATATTTTCTATACCATCTCTTTTGGGCTTAATAAATTGAATTTTATCAAATTGGCTAAACTTACTTTCATCAATATCTTCAGGAAATATAATATCCTGTCTAGAACCAAAAGAGATAGCGTCTAAGCCTAAACTTTCTGCAGCTTCACATATATATTTTAGCTCGCCAGGAGATACAACACCTCCATTTATTAATAATCTATATGGTTCTTTCATTATGCCAATACTTTTGTATTATTCAATATTTCTCGAACTTCCGTTTTACAACTTCCGCAACCTAAACCAGCACCTGTTTTATTACAAAGCGTTGTAAAATCGGTACAACCACCTTGAATTGCTTCTTCAATATTACCAGCTCCTACCTGACTACAAGAACATACTAATTTACCTAAAACAGGCACGTCGTTTGAAGCACCTCTTAATAAGGTATTTCGCTTTTCAGACATTTCTATTTTACTTTCAATCATCGTTTTAAATTCGGCAAATTCGTTTTTATCACCCATTAAAACGGCTCCAATTAAAAGGTCATCTTTTACAATACATTTTTTATAGTAACGCTTTTTAATATCGGTAAAAATAACCTCTTCGTAGCTATCGTCATTTTCAGGCACATTAATCTCTCCAATACTACAAAGATTAAGATCGTTAAATTTTAAAATATTCATTAACACCGAGCCGTGATACGAACAACTAATATCGCCAGCAATAAAGTTTGCTAAAATATTGGCTTGTTCTTCTGCTGCCGATGTAATTCCGAATAACTGATTATTATACTCTGCAATTTCTCCAATGGCGAAAATATCTGGATGCGACGATTGTAAATGCTGATTCACTTTAACACCACGGCTACAATCAATACCATTTTCTCTGGCTATTTCTATATTAGGAATGGTGCCAATAGCATACACAATTGCATTCGCAGTAATTAATTTTCCACTTTTAAGCGTAATGTTTAATTCTCCTGTATCATCATCGTCAAACACGGTACTTACTTCATTATCAAAATAAATTTGAATCCCACGCTCTTGCACATCTAAAGCCAATAATTTACTAGAAACCTTATCTAACTGACGTTCCATTAATCGTGATGCACGCTGTATAATAGTAATTTTTACATTTTTATGCTTCATGGCTGCAGCCAACTCTAAACCTAACAAACCACCACCAACAATAGCAACATGCTGCTCTTCTGGAGGCAAGCCTGTGGCATCTAAATATGATTTAAAGGCATCGGCATCACTTTTGTTTCGCATAGTAAACCTACCTGGTAAATCTATTTGAACATCCTTTGGTATAAAGGCACGACTTCCTGTTGCCAAAATAAGTTTATCAAAAGCATATGTTTCACCGTCACTAGCGAAAACCACTTTATTTTCTTTATCAATTTTAGAAATTAGCGTTTCTGGATGTACCGTAATATTAAGTTTATTTAACTCGACTTTCTTAATTTTAAGAAGCTGTTCCCAAGTTAACTCCTCGGTAACATACTCTGGTAATAATACGCGGTTGTAAAACAAATTAGGCTCTTTAGAAAACACATGAATTTCATCTACCTCATTATATTCTCTATAGTTTTGCACAAACCTAAAGGCTGCGGCGCCTGCGCCTGCTATAATTATTTTTTCTGCTTTCTTTTTATATTTTTTAACCGACACGGTCGTGAACTTAAAATCGGGTTCTTTTGACTGCGGATCTATATGTGTATTCGTTAAATTATTCGTTCTATTTAAATCGCTTTGCAATTGTTTACCCCAATGCATAGGTAAAAACACGACTCCTTTTTTTATAGCATCGGTCACTTTAGCGCGTACTCGTACGACACCATTTATACTTTTAATTTCTGAAATATCGCCATCCTTTATCTTATTTAAATAAGCATCAACGGGGTTTATTTCTAAAACAGGCGTTGGATAATGTGTTTTTAAACGCGATACCTTTCCTGTTTTAGTCATGGTATGCCATTGATCTCGCACACGACCTGTGGTTAGAATCAAAGGAAACTCAGCATTTGGTTGTACCGATGTATTTTTAATACTTTTTGCGACATTAAAAATGGCTTTTTGTGATGGCGTATAAAACTTTTTATCTTCAAATAATCTTGGTGTTCCGCTATGTCTATATTCTGGTACTGGCCATTGAAAAGTGCCTTCGTTCTTTAATCTATAGTAGTTTAAAAAAGACACATCAATGTTCGTCCCTTTTGTCATAGACGCATACTCATCATAAATTTCTTCAGCACTGTTATAGTTAAAACCTCTAAAACCCATACGTTGTGCAAAATCACAAAATATCTCGACATCGGGTCTGGCTTCTCCAGGGGCGTTAATTTCTTTAGGCAAATATGAAATACGTCTTTCAGAATTTGTCATAGTTCCTTCCTTCTCTAACCAACCGGCAGCAGGAAGCACTAAATCGGCATACTCTAAGGTATCAGCTTTATGAGAAATCTCTTGAACCACAACAAACTTGGCGTTTTTCATGGCACGCTCAATCTGATGTGTATTTGGTAAGCTTACTAACGGATTGGTACAAGCAATCCAAACCGCTTTTATTTTTCCGCTTTCAAGGGCTTCAAACATTTCGGTAGCCGTTAAACCTGGTTTTGGAGAAATACTATCGACACCCCAAAACTGAGCCACTTCACGTCGATGTTCTTCATTTTGTAAATCTTTATGAACCGCTAATAAATTAGCCATTCCTCCTACTTCACGACCGCCCATTGCATTGGGCTGCCCTGTTAAAGAAAAAGGTCCTGCTCCTGGTTTCCCAACCTGTCCTGTAATTAATGATAAGTTTAAAAGTGCTGTATTTTTATCAGTTCCTACCACACTCTGGTTAAGACCCATAGCCCACATACTAATAAAACCTTTTGAAAGCCCTATAGTATCTGCTGCTTTTCTTATTTCTTTTTCAGAAACACCACATAATTTTGAAGCTTCTCTTAACGACGTTCCAAAAATCTGATCTTTATAATCCTTAAAACCTTCGGTATGCTTTTTAATAAAATCTTCATCAATTAAGCCTCGTTTATATAAACAACGTGCAATAGCATTATAAAGAATAACATCGGTTCCTGGAAGAATTTGAAGGTGGATATCTGCAAATTTTGCGGTATCTGTTTTTCGTGGATCAACCACTATAATTTTAACATCTGGGTGCTTTTCTTTATGCTGCTCGATACGTCTAAAAAGAATAGGGTGACACCAAGCTGGGTTTGCACCCGTAATTAAAAAACAATCTGCCAACTCAATATCTGCATACGAAATAGGCACACTATCTTCTCCAAATGTTTTTTTGTAACCAACCACCGCCGAACTCATACACAAACGCGAATTGGTATCTATATTATTGGTTCCAATAAACCCTTTGGCAAGTTTATTAGCAATGTAATATTCTTCGGTTAAACTTTGACCAGACACATAAAATGCCACACTATCTGGTCCGTGTTTTTTTATAATAGATTTAAAAACGCTTGCAGCTCTGTCTAAGGCATCGTCCCAACTTACACGCTCACGTGGATGTGAACGACTCCATCGCATTTCTGGATATAAAATTCTATCAGAGGTATCATTTACAACATAATGTAAATTCATTCCCTTAGAACATAGCATACCTTTGCTTACTGGATGGTCTTTATCGCCTTCAACTAAAACCTTATTATTAAGGTCTTTTTTAACAATAATACCACATCCAACGCCGCAATAAGAGCATGTTGTTTTTACTTCATTTTTAGACATTTACACCTGCGTTTTACACGAATTAAAAAAAAAATATAATACCAAACAAGCATCTATACTTACTATTCTCAATACTTTAATAAAGCTATCTTAAATCGTTAAATTAATAAAATTTAATAGTAAAAACTAGCTTTTTACTTTTATAGGTTTAAGCGCTCCACTTAAAGATTCACTAGCTGAAGACACCTGTTCTTCTTCTGTAGAAAACCTAATAGCTAAAGCTAAAAACCCTGTAACAATAACAATAAAACCAATAATAAAATAGCCTTGCGACACCGCTGATGAGGATGCTGCCGATTGTGCTGCTTTTAAAACACCATCTCCCAAACCTTCATTAGCGACTATGGCTGCTTTTTCTGCTAAAGCCGATTTAGATTTCAATAAGAAGGCTGCTAAAAAAGCACCGACATTTCCTCCTGCTCCAACAATTCCTGAAACCGATCCAATGGCTTTTTTGTTTATAAATGGTACGACTGAAAAGGTAGCCCCTTCTGCCATTTGAACCGATAAACTAAATAGAATTAAAAATATAACACCTACAATAATACTTGTAGTGGTAGAAAAGGTAACCAGCATAATACCTTGTAATGTTAATATGAATGATAAAAATAAAACCCGACCTCGTAAGCCTTTTAATTTTCCGAATTTATCACCAAAAAAACCACCCAGTGTACGTGCAAAAATATTCATTAAAGCGAAAGACAATACTAAGTTTCCTGCTGTTAAGCGTTCTAATTGAAACGTGTTTTGAAGATAATCATCCATCGTACCATATACAGTAAGCTCGATACCAAAACTAGCAGCATAAACTACAAATAGTATCCAAATTCTATAATCTTTTATAACCTTTAAAAAACCAACTTGATCCTTTTTGGTTACCACCATTTCTCCTGCAGCTTTCAAATCTTTAAAATTACCTTGTGGCGTATCTTGCGTAAAGAAAAAGTAAACCAAGCCCATTAAAAAACATACAATACCCGCTATTACCATAGAATATCTCCAAGCTTCACCATCTGCCACACCAAAAGCAACTACTGCTGCCGCTATTAATGGCATACCTAAACGATTCGCACCACCACCAAGGTTTCCCCAACCTGCCGATGTGGCATTGGCTGTACCAACAATATTTGGCGCAAACATTAAAGACGTATGTACTTGCGTAATGACAAACGACGCTCCAATAAAACCAATAAATAATCTACAAACTAGAAATTGTAACGGTGTTTGTACCAAACCACATAAAATTACGGGTATAGCGCCTAACATTAGCAACCAGGTATAACATAATCTCGGTCCGTATTTATCACACAGTTTACCAATAAGTAAACGAGCAAACACAGTACCTGATACTGCTAGAATAATGGAATTCCATTTTTGATCTGGCGTTAAGCCTAAGTCTCTAACAACATCTGGCATAAATGGTACAATACCAAACCATGCGAAGAAACACATGAAAAATGAAATTGAGGTGATCCAAAACGTACGTATGGAAACATCTTTTAAATTGAATAAGTTTAATTTTGTGGCTTTAACTGCTTCTAAATTTATCATAACTAAGTATTCTTATAGCTACAAAATTAAGTATAAATACTTAATTTTAAAACATAAAAATACGTATTTTACGTAGAAATGTAATATTGATAATTATAAAATAAGGTTTTTGAGGATTTGATAAAATGTAGGGAATACTGAATGTTATTATTTAGAATTAGTTAAAATGCAAATATGTTTTATTGATTTTGGTTTAAAAAACTTATTTAAACTGTAGGTGTTTGATTATATTTGAAGGTGATTATATTACAGGTATTCACACTAGTATGAATACCGAATTGTTACCAATAAGGCAAAAAAAAAAAAAAAAAA
>TARA_R110002050_G_scaffold243115_1_pt1 | contig 37145 bp, 40 predicted proteins | sample TARA_R110002050 | Tara Oceans TARA_R110002050 (sample SAMEA4396988) | marine metagenome | biome: Polar Biome; feature: [DCM] deep chlorophyll maximum layer (ENVO:01000326); material: water (ENVO:00002006), including particulate matter (ENVO:01000060) such as... | depth 25 m
GAATCTTTTTTTAATCATCACACACAACTTTTAGCAATGACCCAAAAAAAGTCTTTCAGAAATTTCTCTACCTTTTTATATTTAATATATTTGTCTAGTCAATAAAGAACGAGGGATTATTTTTTATAAACACATACTTTTAGGTGAAAAAATAGTTATTAACAAATGTTAACTGAAATAGAAAAATACGCTTTTTGTCGATTATTTTTGTATTTCAAAGATGTTTTTTAATAGATTTAAGTGTGTTTATTTTTATTATTCGCTTTTTTTAATATTTTTGCCGCTATAATGACAATACAAAATAAAAGAATTTTTGCCTCAATCTTATTTGTATTAATAAGTTTTGTGTGTGCCTCTCAAATCCCTGGTGCTGAACCACCACCTCCAGGGGTACCTCCTCCTCCTCCAGGTTTGCCTATTGATGGAAGCGTGCTATTTGGCGCAGCTTTTGCTATATTTTATGGTGTTAGAAAACTATTGTTTTCAAAAAAATAAGAATTAGGTTAACTTATTTAATTCTAAAAGTTTAGCAACATATTTTCCTAATACATCAAATTCTAAATTAACTACAGTTCCATTTTTAAAGGTATGAAAGTTTGTGTGTTTGTATGTATAAGGTATAATAGCTACACTAAAACTATCTTTTTTAGAGTTAACAACCGTTAAACTTGTTCCGTTTATGGTTATTGAGCCTTTTTCAATAGTTATATTATTTAAACTAGAATCGTAACTAAAGGCAAATACCCAACTTCCATTTGCTTCTTCAACGTTAGTACAAATAGCCGTTTGGTCTACGTGACCTTGTACAATATGGCCATCAAGTCTATCTCCAAGCATCATAGCGCGCTCTAGGTTTACTTTATCATTAACATCTATAGTTCCTAGGCTTGTTTTGTCTAATGTTTCTTTAATAGCAGTAACCGTATATGTGTCATCAACTATATTTACGACAGTTAAACAAACGCCATTATGTGCTACACTCTGATCGACTTTTAATTCCTTTGTAATAGGGCTTTTAATGGTGATATGAAGATTATCTAGTTCTTTTTTTAAATCTGAAATAACACCAATATTTTCAATAATTCCAGTAAACATATTATTATCTGTTTATTTAGTTAAATTTGTACCATCAAAATTACGAACAAAACTTATCATTTTTAATGAATAAAGCAGAAAATATAATAGTAGGAATATCAATAGGAGACTTAAATGGTATTGGGGGAGAAATAGTTTTAAAAACGTTTGAAGATGAAAGAATTCTAGATTTCTGTACGCCAGTAATTTTTGCGTCTATTAAATCTATGAGCTTTTTAAAAACACATTTTAAGTCGGAAATTAATTTTCATAGCATACATGCTATAAATCAAATTGCTTCTGGAAAAGTGAATGTTTTTAACTGTTGGAATGAATCTGTTAATATTGATTTTGGAAAAGAGGATACTAAAATTGGAGAGTTTGCTATAAAATCGTTAGTATCTGCAACAAAAGCTTTAAAAAATGGAGAAGTTGATGTTTTAGTTACAGCGCCAATAAACAAGCATAATATTCAATCTGAAACATTTAATTTCCCAGGACATACCGATTATTTAGCACAAGAATTAGAAGGAGAAAGTTTAATGTTTATGGTTACCGATACTTTAAGAGTAGGTTTACTAACAGACCATGTACCTGTAAAAGACATATCTAACCATATTACTTCAGAATTAATTGAAAAGAAAATAAATACGGTTTATAATTCACTTTTAAAAGATTTTAAAATAGGAAGACCTAAAATAGCCGTTTTAGGAATCAATCCACACACAGGAGACAATGGTGTTATTGGAACAGAAGATGATGATGTATTAAGGCCAACACTTAAAAAAATTAAAGAAGAAGGAAAATTAGTTTACGGACCTTATGCTGCCGATAGTTTTTTTGGTTCTAGTAATTACAAAAATTTCGATGCCATTATTGCATCATATCACGACCAAGGTCTAATTCCTTTTAAGACATTATCATTTGGACAAGGTGTAAACTATACTGCTGGTTTAAATAAAATTAGAACATCGCCAGATCATGGAACGGCTTATGAAATAGCAGGAAAAGGAGAAGCCGATGAAAATTCATTTAAGGAAGCGCTATATACTGCTATACAGATTTTTAAAAATAGGTCTGATTATCAAGAGATTACATTAAATCCATTAAAAAAAGCACCCAGAATTGAGCGGAAACAAAGGCATGATTAGTTGTTAAAATTAGCAGACAAAAGATATAAACAAAAAAATGTTTATAAGTAATGTCGCGTAAATAAAAATTTATATATTTGCAGGCTCAAAATAGATGTGATAATGAAGCCATTAAAAGAGTTTACAATTCCATTTGTAGGGTTAAAGGTAGGAAAACATCAATTTGAGTATGAAATTAAAGAAACGTTCTTTGAATATTTTGAGTATGAAGATTTTAACAATGTAGATATTAAAGTAGATCTTGTTTTAGATAAAAAGGCAACCTTACTAGAATTACATTTTAAAATTTCAGGATTTGTTAATATTAATTGCGATTTAACTAATGAACCATATAATCAAACCATTGAGAATGAATTTGATTTAGTAGTTAATTTTGGTGATGAATATAACGATGAAAATATTGATATTCTTATTATCCCTCATGGGACATATGAAATTAATATTCAACAATATGTTTACGAATTAATAGTACTAGCTGTACCAATTAAGCGTGTTCATCCTGGAGTTGAAGATGGTACATTAAATTCAGACATACTTGAAAAATTAGAACAATTAAGCCCAGGGCTTAAAGAAGATAAACAAAAAGAAGAGGATATCGATCCTCGCTGGAATACATTAAAGAAACTATTAACGGATAAATAACTATAGAAAATGGCACATCCTAAAAGAAAAATCTCGAAAACAAGAAGAGATAAAAGAAGAACACATTACAAAGCAACTGCGCCACAGATTGCTACTTGCCCAACAACAGGTGAAGCTCATTTATATCACAGAGCTCATTGGCACGAAGGAAAATTATATTACAGAGGTCAAGTATTAATTGACAACTCTGAAGAAGTGGAAAACGTAGCATAAATATTATGCATGCATATTATAAAACGCTCATTTATGAGCGTTTTTTTTATGATAAGACTTTTCTAAAGACAAAAACACATAATTTGTGTGCTATTAAAGTAAAATTTAGTAGTTTTCACGAAATTTTGAACGTTTTTGTCCAATTTTAGTAATTTTTTGGTCGAATTAACTATAAAGTTATGAGTAAAATCTCAGCGGCAATTACAGCTGTAGGCGCGTATGTGCCAGAATACGTATTAACCAACCAAATCCTTGAGACGATGGTTGATACAAATGATGAATGGATTACCTCTAGAACAGGAATTAAAGAACGTCGAATTCTTAAAGACGAAGGAAAAGGAACTTCTTTCCTTGCTATTAAAGCAGCACAAGACCTAATTAATAAAAAAGGGATTGATCCTAAAGATATAGAAATTGTTATTGTTGCCACAGCAACTCCAGATATGAAAGCTGCGTCAACGGCTGCTTATACGGCTTCAGAAATAGGTGCTATTAATGCATTTTCTTTCGATATGGATGCGGCATGTTCTAGCTTTTTATTCGGGATGTCTGTAGCTGCTAGTTATATAGAATCTGGTCGCTATAAAAATGTATTATTAATTGGTGCCGATAAAATGTCATCAATTATTAATTATAAAGATCGGGCTACTTGTATTATCTTTGGAGATGGTGCGGGTGCTGTTTTATTTGAAGGCAATGAAGAAGGTTTAGGATTGCAAGATGAATACCTAAGAAGCGATGGAACAGGTCGAGATTTTTTACAAGCTACTTACGGAGGGTCTTCGTATAAGTTAACCGCAGAAATTTTAGAACAAGGAGGGCAGTATGCTTTTCAAGAAGGTAGAACGGTATTTAAAAATGCTGTATTTAATATGGCAGATGCTGCTGTTAAAATATTAGAACGAAATAATTTAACAAAAGATAGCGTAGATTGGCTAGCTGCACATCAAGCAAATAAGCGTATTATTGATGCCACTGCGAAACGTATAGAGTTAGAAGATAAAAAAGTAATGATGAATATAGAAAAGTATGGAAATACAACTTCTGCTACGTTACCATTACTAATAAACGATTATGAATCGCAACTTAAAAAAGGAGATAATATAATATTCGCAGCTTTTGGAGGCGGATTTAATTGGGGGTCTATTTATTTAAAATGGGCCTATAATTCTAAAAAATAACCAAATTAAAGTAATTAATTAGCAAAAATATGGATATTAAAGAGATTCAAAACTTAATTAAATTTGTTGCCAAATCTGGTGCAAGTGAAGTTAAATTAGAGATGGATGATATCAAAATCACCATAAAAACAGGATCAGAGTCAGATGCTCCAGTAGTGCAATATGCACCTGTAGCTGCTCAAATGCCACAAGTAGCACCGCCAACCGAGGCGCAATCAGTAACAGAAACTCCAGGAGTTGTAACACCAGCAGCAACAGAAGATTCAAAATATATTACTATAAAATCACCAATCATTGGAACTTTCTATAGAAAGCCAGCTCCAGATAAACCTTTATTTGTTGAGGTAGGACAAACTATTGCCGAAGGCGATGTGCTTTGTGTTATTGAAGCTATGAAGCTTTTCAACGAAATAGAGTCTGAAGTTTCAGGAAAAATAGTTAAAATATTAGTTGACGATTCATCTCCAGTAGAATTCGATCAACCATTATTTTTAGTAGATCCATCATAACCTATTAAAAATTCCAATATACAAATCCCTAAATCCAATCATTGGAATTTGGCGATTGGAATTTGTAATTTTTAATTCAAAAAGTTATGTTTAAAAAAATATTAATAGCCAATAGAGGAGAAATAGCACTTCGTGTTATTAGAACCTGTAAAGAAATGGGCATTAAAACGGTTGCTGTATATTCTACAGCAGATGCAGACAGTTTGCACGTAAAGTTTGCCGATGAAGCTGTTTGTATAGGACCTGCTGCAAGTAGTGAGTCTTATTTAAAAATGTCTAATATTATTGCTGCTGCCGAAATTACGAATGCAGATGCCATTCATCCTGGATACGGATTTTTATCAGAAAACGCTAAGTTTTCAAAAATTTGTGAAGAACACGGAATTAAATTCATAGGTGCTTCTCCAGAAATGATAGATAGAATGGGCGATAAAGCAAACGCCAAAGAAACAATGAAAGCTGCAGGCGTACCTTGTGTACCTGGTAGTGAAGGGGTTATTGAAACCTTTGAAGAATGTGAAAAGGTGGCCAAAGAAACTGGATACCCTGTGATGCTTAAGGCTTCTGCTGGAGGTGGAGGAAAAGGGATGCGAGGTGTTTTTAAACCAGAAAATTTAAAAGAAGCTTGGGATTCTGCAAGACAAGAAAGTAAAGCAGCCTTTGGAAACGACGATATGTATATGGAAAAACTCATTGAAGAGCCAAGACATATTGAAATTCAAATTGTTGGCGATTCTACTGGGAAAGCTTGTCATTTATCAGAGAGAGATTGTTCCATTCAACGTCGTCATCAAAAGTTAACAGAAGAAGTTCCTTCTCCTTTTATGACCGATGAACTTAGAGAAAAAATGGGAACTGCTGCAGTAAAAGCAGCTGAATATATTAAATATGAAGGTGCAGGAACTATCGAGTTTTTAGTTGATAAACATCGTAATTTCTACTTTATGGAAATGAATACTCGTATTCAAGTAGAGCATCCTATTACAGAACAAGTCATTGATTTCGATTTAATTCGTGAGCAAATTCTAGTAGCGGCAGGTGTGCCAATTTCTGGTAAAAATTATATTCCAAAATTACACGCTATAGAATGTCGTATTAATGCCGAAGACCCTTTTAATGGTTTTAGACCATCACCAGGACGCATTACAACATTACATGCTCCAGGTGGTCATGGTGTACGTTTGGATACGCATGTATATGCTGGCTATTCCATTCCGCCAAACTACGACTCTATGATTGCTAAGTTAATTACAACAGCACAGACTAGAGATGAGGCCATCAACAAAATGAAACGTGCATTAGACGAGTTTGTAATAGAAGGTATAAAAACAACCATTCCGTTTCATAGACAGCTTATGGAACATCCAGATTATTTAGCGGGTAATTATACCACTAAGTTTATGGAAGATTTTGTAATGCAAAAAGAAATAGAAGAATAAATAATCAAGACTCCGAAAGCAATTTCGGAGTTTTTTATGGCGTTACCCAAGGGTCGGGCTATCTACTGTATCTTTTGTTTTGTCATTCTGCCTGCGCAGGAATCTATAAAAAGTCAGAAACTTGTTTTTTAAGTTAGTTTTATTCTAAAAGAAAACAAAAGGATGCCGTTTCTATCCCTAACGCAACCCAAAACTTAAATTTAAAATTCTAACTTAGCTTCATGAACCTTTCCTATTGGGAAATAAAAAGTTGGCTAACAAACGTAGATTATACTATAGTTGGCAGCGGTATTGTTGGTCTTAATTGTGCTTTGCAACTTAAAACACGTTTTCCGAAGGCTAAAATTATCGTACTAGAAAAAGGCATGTTACCGCAAGGAGCAAGTACTAAAAACGCAGGGTTTGCCTGTTTTGGAAGCCTTAGCGAAATATTAGACGATTTAAAATCACATTCTGAAGAAGAAGTCATTCAGCTTATTAAAAAACGTGTAAAGGGTTTAAAATTATTAAGAGAAACCTTAGGAGATAAAACGATTAATTATCAAAATAATGGTGGTTATGAATTGTTTAATAATTTAGATAGCACCCTTTTTGAAACTTGTTTATCTAAAATGGGAAGTATAAACAATATGCTAAATCCCATTTTTAATACAGCCGTTTTTAGTTTAAAAGTCAATAGTTTCAATTTTAAGAACATAAAAAAACAATATATTTTTAATCAGTTTGAAGGCCAATTAGACACAGGAAAAATGATGGAAGCATTGCTTCAAAAAGCACAGACAAGAGGTATCAAAATTTTAAATAATATTATAGTAGAAAGCTTTTCAGAAGACGCTAATTCTGTAAAAATAAAAACGAATCAATTTGAATTTTCAACCTCAAACCTATTTATTGCAACAAACGGATTTGCATCTCAACTTTTACAAGAAAATGTAAAACCGGCACGTGCACAGGTTCTTATTACCAAACCCATTAAAAATTTACATATTAAAGGAACGTTTCATTTAGACAAAGGCTATTATTATTTTAGAAATATTGATGATAGAATTCTTTTAGGTGGTGGCAGAAATTTAGATTTAAAAGGAGAAGAAACTACCGAGTTAAATCAAACCGAATTAATTCAAAACAAGTTAGAGGCACTTTTAAAAACAACCATTTTGCCAGAAACACCTTTTGAAATAGATTACAGATGGAGTGGTATTATGGGGGTTGGGAGTCAAAAAAAGGCCATTGTCAAGCAAATGTCTAATCATGTGTTTTACGGTGTACGACTTGGTGGTATGGGGGTTGCTATTGGGAGTTTAATAGGAAAAGAATTAGCAGAATTAATAACATAAAATGGTTAGAAAAATAGTTAAATTTTTTCGAAAATGTTTTCTGTGGTTTTTTATCATTTCTATAGGATTAGTCGTTGTTTTTAAATGGGTTCAAATTCCAGTAACACCCTTAATGGTAATACGAAGTATTCAACAAAAAGCAAATAGTAAAGATTTTGTTTGGAAGCATGAATGGAAATCTATAGATAATATTTCCAAGCATTTACAATTAGCAGTTATTTGTAGCGAGGATCAAAATTTTTTAAGTCATAATGGTTTTGATATGATAGCTATAGAAAAGGCTATTAAGTATAACAAAAAAGGAAAGCGAACACGAGGCGCAAGCACTATAAGTCAACAAACAGTTAAAAATATTTTTTTATGGCCACATCGAAGTTGGTTTCGTAAAGGGTTAGAGGTTTATTTTACTTTTTTAATTGAAACCATTTGGTCTAAAGAACGTATTTTGGAAGTCTATTTAAATAGTATTGAAATGGGTAACGGCGTTTATGGAGCTGAAGCTGCTGCACAATATTGGTTTAAAAAGCCAGCATCAAAATTATCGAGTAATGAAGCATCAGCTATTGCATCGATACTTCCTAATCCATTAAAATACAGAGTAAATCCAGCGTCTTCATATATTCAAAAAAGAAAAGAATGGATTGTTCGTCAAATGGGTTATTTTGGAACATTAGATTTTAATAAAAAGTATGAAGACCGTAAAAGAAATTAAACCGCAGCTATATGAGGCTTGTTTGAATTTTGTTCAAAACAGATTTCAAACCATTCAAAATACGATAACCGATATTCAAAAATCACTCACATCAGAAACAAAAAGTAGTGCAGGAGATAAACACGAAACAGGACGCGCCATGTTACAATTAGAACGGGAAAAAGCAGGCAATCAACTTGCCGAAATTCAGAAAATAAAAGAAATGCTTTCTAAAGTAGATGTTTCTAAAACGGCCAAAAACATTGGTTTAGGAAGTGTTGTTTATACATCAAAGGCTAATTATTTTATAGCAATAAGTGCAGGCGTATTAGAAGTTGATAAGGATTCTTTTTATGCTATTTCTTCTAATACGCCTATAGGGCAATTGCTATTAGGTAAAAAAATTGGTGATGTTGTAAAGTTTAGGGAAGAACAATTTAAAATAGAAACCGTTTTATAGCTTATTTTTTTTAATAGAAAGATAAATTTCGATTCCTTTTTCAAAAGGTAGATGATGCTCAAAAAACACAGGATCATCAGCTATTTCAGCTTCAATTAAATAATAATTTCCTTTAAAATAAGATTGTTTAACGGTTGCTTTTAAGTTCGATTTTTCTGTAACTTTTATTTGATATGCGTAAACAATTTTGCCATTAATTTCATTAAATTCCTCAAAAAAAGAAGCGATTAATTTATCTTTTGGATTGTTGTATAAATTTTTAGGACTGTCTTTTGCCATAATTTTTGCATCATGTAAAACAATCATATGGTCTGAAAATGATAATACATCATCTTTATCGTGGGTAGCAACAATACAAGTAATGTTTTTCTCTTTTAAAAATTTAAACAATCTTCTACGTAACGATTGTTTTTTAAAATTATCAATATGGCTAAAAGGTTCATCAAGTAAAAGCACCTCTGGTTGTTTAGCAATGGCTCTGGCAATGGCAACACGTTGTTTTTGTCCGCCACTTAAATATTTAACTTTAGTATTTGCTAGCGCATTAAGCTCTACGACTTCAAGAAGTTCGTTAATACGTGCTTGTTTTTCTTCTGGATAAAAATTAGAAAGGAATGCGCCAATGTTTTCTGCAACCGTTATAAAAGGCATCAAATCGAATTCTTGCGCCACATATTTCATGTACTCAGGCCCAATAATCAAATGGTGTTTAGGACCTAGAATTTCATGATTTTTCCAAAAAATGTTACCTTTATTTAAATCGTAAGTACCATAAAGCAGTTTTAAAAGCGTACTTTTTCCTGAACCACTTTCTCCTATAATAGAAAAGTGTTCTCCTGTTTTAATAGAAAAATTAATGTTATTTAAAACAGGTTTTTTTTTATAACTAAATGATAGATTTTTTACTTGTAGCATAAGGATATTCTAAAAGCAAAAATAACATAAAAGAAATTATTATAAGCTCCGTTTATTTATTTGGTAATTTTTTAAAACCCATATTATAAAGTGTAAACCCAAAAATATCGGCATATTGTTCGATGGTTTTACTAACTGGTGTTCCTGCACCATGACCAGCATCGGTTTCAATTCTAATTAAGGTTGGGTTTGTTCCTTTTTGTTTGCTTTGTAATTCGGCAGCAAATTTAAAACTGTGAGCAGGCACAACTCTATCGTCATGATCGCCTGTAGTAATAAGAGTTGCAGGATATTCTAAACCTTCTTTTATATTATGTAAAGGTGAATAATCTTTAAGATATTTAAATATCTCTTTACCTTGTTCTGCTGTTCCGTAATCATATGCCCAACCTGCTCCTGCAGTAAACGTGTGATAACGGAGCATGTCTAAAACACCAACAGCGGGTAATGCTACTTTTGCCAAATTAGGGCGTTGCGTCATAACAGCTCCAACTAATAGTCCACCGTTAGAACCACCTCGTAATGCTAAATATTTAGAAGATGTATAGTTGTTGTCTATTAAATATTCAGCAGCAGCGATAAAATCATCAAAAACGTTTTGTTTTTTCATTTGGATGCCTGCTTCATGCCACCTTTTGCCATATTCGCCACCACCTCGTAAGTTTGGAACCGCTAAAACACCGCCTTGTTCCATCCAAATAGTATTGGTAATACTAAAAGCTGGTGTTAAGCTAATGTTGAATCCGCCATAACCGTAAAGAATGGTAGGGTTTTCTCCGTTTAAATTTAACCCTTTTTTGTGTGTTATAATCATTGGGATTTTTGTACCATCTTTAGATTTGTAAAAGATTTGATGGCTTTCATAATCTGTATTATCAAAATCTATTTTAGGTTTCCAATGTAAAGTGGTTTCTCCTGTTTTAGGGTTTAAGGCATAAATACTTAATGGCGTATTATAATTAGTAAAGCCGTAGTATAAAATTTTTGCATTTTTTTTACCCGAAAAACTAGTGGCAGTTCCTAGGTCAGGTAATTCAATGTCTTTAATTAATGAGCCATTATAATCATATTGCTTTACTTTGGAAATGGCATCAATCATATAATTTGCAAAGAAGAACCCGCAGCCTTTTGTCGCGCTTAAAACATATTCTGTTTCAGGAATGAGGTCTATCCAGTTTTCAGGTGTTGGATGAGATGCATCAACAGTAACTATTTTTTTGTTAGGGGTATTAAGGTTTGTTACAAGATATAATTTGCTGTCTTTATTGTCTATAATATAAGTGTCACTATTGGTATGATCTAATATAGTAATGAGTTTACTGTTAGGAACCGATAAGTCTTTAATATATAGTTTGTTACCTGATGTAGAAGATCGAGGTGTTAAAATTAAATAGTTATTGTCTTCGGTAACGGTAGCATAAATATAACGGTGTTTTTCTTCTGGTATGCCTCCAAAAATTAAGATGTCTTCTTTTTGAGATGTTTTTAGTTTATGGTAGTATATTTTATGCTGATCTGTTTTTGCTGATAATTCGCTTCCTTTAGGTTTGTCATAACTTGAATAATAAAACCCTTCGTTTTTGTACCAAGAAATAGCACTAAATTTTATGTTGATTAGAGGAGTTTCAATATTTTCTTTTGTATTAGTATTTACAATGATAATTTTTCTCCAATCGCTACCTCCTTCAGAAATAGAATAAGCCAATACACTTCCATTTTCTGAAAAGCTTAATGCATCTAAAGAAATAGTCCCATCTTTTGAAAAGGTATTGGGGTCTAAAAAAATGGTTTCTTTGCCATATTCTTTTTTTCTATAAATAATATCTTGATTTTGTAAGCCATCATTTTTTGAAAAATAAGTATAATCATCTTCTATAAATGGCGCTCCAATTCTTTCGTAATTCCATAAACTGGCCAAACGTTCTTTTAGCTTATTTCTGTATGGAATTTTATCTAAATAATTAAAAGTGGTAATGTTTTGTGCTTTTACCCAAGCTTCGGTATCATTGCTTTTATCGTCCTCTAACCATCTAAAAGGATCTTTGACTTCCTGATTAAAGTAGGTATCAACTATATTTACAGTTTTAGTTTTGGGATAATTCAAAAGAAAATAATTTTTCAGCTATTAATAAAATGAAGACAAAATGTTTAAGATTCATTTTTTAAATGAAAGTGTTTTTTCAAAAATAGACAAAAAAGCTTCTATACCGAAATATAGAAGCTTTAGCGTTTACTTGTTAAAGTATAGATTATTATACTAAGTTGTTTTCAATTAAATATTCAGCAATCTGAATAGTATTAGTTGCAGCTCCTTTACGTAAGTTATCGGCAACAATCCACATGTTTAAGGTGTTAGGCTGTGTTTCATCTCGACGTAAACGTCCCACAAAAACTTCGTCTTTATCATGTGCAAAAATTGGCATTGGATAGGTGTTTGTAGCGGTATTATCTTGTAAAATAACACCAGGAGTATCGCTAATAATTTGTCTAACTTCTGCTAAATCAAAATCATTTTCAAATTGAACATTCACAGATTCTGAGTGTCCTCCAGCTGTAGGAATACGAACAGCTGTAGCGGTTACAGAAAATGTTTTGTCGTTAAATATTTTTTGTGGCTCTCTAGCCAGTTTCATTTCTTCTTTAGTGTATCCGTTTTCTAAAAACACATCACAATGTGGTAAAGCATTTCTACCAATTGGGTAAGGGTATGCCATTTCGCCTTCTATACCTGCGATTTCGTTTTCTAACTGTTTTACAGCTTTAACGCCTGTACCAGAAACCGATTGGTACGTTGATACCACAATACGCTTCATTTTGTATTTTTTATGAAGTTGCGATAATGCCAATACCATTTGTATCGTTGAACAGTTTGGATTTGCAATAATTTTATCGTCTTTAGTTAATTCGTGAGCATTAATTTCTGGAACTACTAATTTTTTAGTAGGATCCATTCTCCATGCAGAAGAATTATCGACAACTGTAGTACCAGCTTCAGCAAATTTAGGAGCCCACTCTAATGAGGTATCTCCACCTGCAGAAAATATAGCAATTTGTGGTTTTGCTGCTACGGCAGCAGCTAAACCGATTACGGTATATTCTTTATTTTTATAAGTTAACTTTTTTCCAACAGAACGCTCTGAAGCGACTAATAATAATTCTGTAACAGGAAAGTTACGTTCTTCTAATACTTTTAGCATCACTTCGCCAACCATTCCTGTTGCGCCTACAACTGCTACTTTCATTTTTTATGATTTTAAGATTTAATAAAATGTGGTAAGCAAAACTAACCATTAATTATATTTTAGAATGAAAAAAAAGCCTCTGTTTTTTTAAAACAAAAGCTTTTTAACAACAAATAACACAATGTTATTTATTTAACAAGTTGTTATTTTTTAAGTAAATCTCTTATTTCTGCAAGCAAGTCTTCTTGAGATGGTCCTGCAGGACCAGCTGGTGCAGCTTCTACTGGTTTTTTAGTTTTATTATAAGCCTTAACAATTATAAACATAACAAAACCTACAATTATTAAATTAACAATAGTGTTAACCCAAGATCCCCACATAATGGCGTTTTCAGCAGAAGTAATTGCTCCATCTGCTCCAACAGTAGCTTTATCTAAAACTATTTTTAATTCTGCAAAATCCATACCACCAGAAAAATGTCCAACAATAGGCATTATAATATTGTCTACAAATCCTTTTACAACACCTCCAATAGCACCTGCCATGATAACAGCAACTGCAAATTCCACAACGTTACCCGTCATGATAAAATCTTTAAATTCTTTAAGCATAATTAATTAGTTTTAATGGTTATGGTTAGTAAGACTACAATATAGTGAAAAAGTCACATTTTAAAAAAAAAAATAAATCTAACAGTCCGTAAAAGAACGTTTTACACGTTGAGAAATGGAGGTAATTAGTTCATAAGAAATGGTGTTTGCAGATTCTGCTAAAGTTTCTGCTGTAGAGTTTGCATCAAAAATAATAACTTCGTCACCTTCTTTGCAATCAATGTTTGTAATGTTAACCATTATCATATCCATACAAACATTTCCAATTATAGGAGCTTGTTGCCCATGTATGGTAACAAACCCTTTTTCATTGCCATAAATTCTACCAATACCATCGGCATGACCAATGGGAAGTGTTGCCGTTTTTTGAATAGATTCACCTTTGTATGCTCTATTATAACCAACAGATTCTCCTTTTTCAATAGTATGAATTTGAGAAATAACTGTTTTTAAAGATGCTATGGGTTTTAGATTTTTGTTTTCTTTTTCAGAATTTCCAAAACCATATAATCCAATACCGCTTCTTACCATATTTAAATGAGCTTCTGGAAAGTTTAGAATGCCAGATGTATTACAAATATGAAGCATAGGTTTATAGCCAATTGCTTTTGTAAAGTTTTCAGTAATCGTTTTAAAGCTTTCAATTTGATTTAAGGTGAATTCTTTTTCATTTAAATCTTCACTAGCTGCTAAATGTGAGAATATTGATTTAACTTTTACAGTTTTGGTTTGGCTTAGTATATTTTGGATGAAATCTATATCATTGTGACAAAATCCTAATCGGTTTAAACCTGTGTTAAACTTGATATGAATGGGGTATTCATTCTGGTTTTCATTAGAAATAACACTAATAAATTCTTTTAAAATTTTAGCATTATAAATGCTAGGTTCTAAACAATATTCAATTAAAGTTTTAAAATTTACAGTTTGCGGATGTAGTACTAATATAGGTTTTGTTATGCCTGCATTACGTAATGCTACACCTTCATTTATATAAGCAACTGCAAAATAATCGACACCTAAATTTTGTAAATGGTTTGCTATTTCGTTAGCGTCACTACCGTAAGCAAAAGCTTTTACTACTGCTAAAAATTTAGTGTCTTTTTGTAGTTTAGATTTAAGGTGTTTAAAATTATGTTGAAGTGCTTTTAAGTCTATTTCAAGCACGGTTTCTTGTGCTTTATTCATTCTTATTTTTGTTTTTAGAATGTTGTATTTCTTTGGCATCATTCACGTTCATGTTGCGTACTTTATCTCGCATAGTTGCTTTATAATAGGCAGCTCTACTTAAAGGCTCATATTCATCAACTTCTCCTAAAAGCACTAGGTTTTCACTATTAGATTTACGGTAACTGTATTGGGCTAAATTTCCAGTACGTGTACAAACAGCATGCACTTTAGTAACATAGTCGGCAGTTGCCATAAGGTTGGGCATGGGGCCAAAAGGGTTGCCTTTAAAATCCATATCTAATCCAGCTACAATTACTCGAATGCCTTTATTAGCTAAGTCATTGCATACACGAACAATTTCGTCATCAAAAAACTGAGCTTCATCAATACCAACAACATCGCAACCATCAGCTAAAATAGGAATATTGGCAGCCGCAGGAACTGGAGTCGATCTAATTTCGTTATCGTCATGAGAAACCACCATGTCTTCATTATAACGCACATCAATAGTAGGCTTAAAAATTTCTACTTTTTGCCTTGCAAATTGGGCGCGTTTAAGCCTACGGATTAATTCTTCGGTTTTTCCAGAAAACATGGAACCACAGATGACTTCAATCCATCCAAATTGTTCTTTATGATTTACGGTATTTTCAAGAAACATTTTGTAATTTTAGCACTAAAACAAAACGATTATTCGTTTGTATAAAGGTGGTGCAAATTTATTAAAAATAAAAAGCCTAATTAGCATTAATTTTTAAATTTATAAATAAATGAAGAAGAAGCTAGAATCTGAATTAATTAGTATAGCTCACAGAATTCTTAAGTTAAAAGGAAAGGAAGATGTTCTTAAAATGCATGCTGAGGTTGCTGAGTTATTTGAAAAATTATCCGTTTTAAAGTTTGCGCATGAAAATTTTGAAGGAGATATACCAACCATTGGTAGCGATTCTTCTTTTTTTGGCATGTTAGATCAAGCTTTTAATAATAAAGTAAGCGACAATATTGAAGTTGACGATAAAGTTTATGTTAATTTAGATGATGCTGAACATGACGATATTATGGAGCATGGGATAAAAACTATTAAAGATATGGTGGCACATATGCCAGAGGAAACAGAAGATATTGATACTGTTTTTGAGGAAGCCATACCAAAACCAGAAATTAAAAAAACCGATTTAGAAGACATTACAGAAGGATTTAAAGATATGCCTATTTTTGAACCGGTTTCAAAATCTTTAAATGGTGTTTCTAAAGAAAAAAAATCACTTAACGATAAACTTAATAGAGGCGGATTACATATTGGGCTTAACGATAAAATAGCATTTATTAAGCATTTATTTGGCGGAGAGAGTGAAGATTATGAACGTGTTTTATCGCAATTAAATACTTTTAACTCATTAAAAGAAGCCACACATTTTATACAAAATATTGTAAAATTAGATTATAATAATTGGGATGGTAAAGAAGAGTTTGAAGCACGTTTTATGAGCATTATAGAAGCTAAGTTTGAATAATGAGTAAACTTTATATTGTACCCACACCCATAGGAAATTTAAAAGACATGACTTTTAGAGCTATTGAAGTTTTAAAAGACGTCGATTTAATTTTAGCCGAAGACACTCGAACTTCTGGAAAGCTATTAAAACATTACGAGATTTCTACACACATGCAATCGCACCATATGCACAACGAGCATAAAACGATTGAGAATGTCATACAGAAAATAAAAGCAGGAACAACCGTTGCACTTATTAGTGATGCAGGAACACCAGCAATTTCAGATCCTGGGTTTTTATTAACTAGAGCTTGTATAGAAAATAACATAGAAGTCGATTGTCTCCCTGGAGCCACAGCCTTTGTACCTGCATTAGTAAATTCAGGTTTACCTAACGATAAGTTTGTATTCGAAGGTTTTTTACCTGTTAAAAAAGGGAGGCAAACCCGATTATTATTACTTGCCGAAGAAACCAGAACCATTATTTTTTATGAAAGTCCACATAAACTCATAAAAACACTTGGGCATTTTTGCGAGTATTTTGGCGAAGATAGAGAAGTCTCAGTATCGAGAGAATTAACCAAATTATACGAAGAAACTATTAGAGGAACTGCCAAAGAAGTTTTTGAACATTATTCAAACAAGCCACCAAAAGGAGAAATAGTAATTGTAGTTGGTGGAAAAGCCCATAATGGGCATTTAAAAAAACAAAAATGAAGTTAGAAGCATTTATAAATAAATTAAGAAGTACACCAAAAGCTATTGAGTTTTCAGAAACCATGGCTGTTATAGAAGCTAATTTCGAGTTTACACCAACAGCTTTTAAAAATGGAGATTTACAAAACGAAGCTGGGCAAAACTCAGGATCTTGTAAGTTGTTTGCTTTTGCAAAATTACAAGGTTTTATTAAAGAAGAAACCTTAGCATGTTTTGGTCAATATTATTTTGATGAGGTTTTACAAAACCCAAAAGGCTCAGGACATCAAAACATTAGAAACTTTATGAATACAGGGTTTGATGGGGTGTTTTTTGAAGGAATACCTCTAAAGGAAAAATAAAATTAGTATATGTGGAAGATTTACTTCACAATATAAAACAATGTATCATTTGCGAAAAGCACTTGCCGTTAGGTTCTCGACCAGTGGTGTCAGCGCATCCAAATTCTAAAATAGTAATTATTGGTCAAGCACCAGGAACTAAAGTGCATGCTTCGGGAATTCCTTGGGATGATGCTAGTGGAAAACAGTTGCGTATATGGTTAAATGTATCTGTTGAAGATTTTTATGATGAAACCAAGTTTGCTATTATCCCTATGGGTTTTTGTTATCCTGGAAAAGGAAAAACAGGCGATTTACCTCCAAGACCTGAATGTGCACCACTATGGCACAAACCATTATTTAAGGAACTTAAAAATGTTGAGTTAGTTATTTTAATTGGGATGCATGCTCAAAAGTATTATTTAGGAAAACAGGCAAAGAAAACATTAACAGAAACGGTTGCTAACTATCAAGAATATTTACCAAAGTATTTGCCGTTGCCACATCCATCACCACGAAATAGGTTTTGGTTAACAAAGAATCCTTGGTTTGAAGTTGAGGTATTGCCTGAGTTGAGGGAGCGAGTAATGAATCTTGTTTGATTAATTTTGTTCCTAAATTTTTTATTTGTTTTCAAAAACTTTCAAGTATTCATTTTTAGAGTTTTTTTCATAATTACCAATTGCTTTAATTTTATAATTATCCATTTTTTCTAAATATTTAATTCTTTTGAGTTTTTCTTTTTCTTTTAAAAAGGTTTTAATAGTTAATGTGATAGAGCCAAAAAGACTTGAGCATAAAACATAACACCAAGTTTCCATAATTTCTAATGTTTGAAGCTAAACTATGACTGTTGTTTTAATTAGAAAAGGACAATGTTTGTTGTTGTAGTTGTCAGTAAATAAGCGTTTTGGAGTTTTGTGTAATTTGTAAACTCAGTATTTTCGTTTGTTTTACTTCTTAAAAAGTCTCTAAATATTTTTTAATTTATCTAAAAGCAAAGCATTCTAAGTTTTATCGTCTAACAATCTAGATTCCTGCCTTCGCAGGAATGACAATCTAAAACATTTCATCTTTATCCCATAAATTTAGTTAAAAACAGAGTTTAAAGAAAATAGAATGTCTTGTTAAAAATTCGGCAAGGTTTTTGGTTTTCAGGGTATAAAAGCCAGATAAAAATGTTACTAAAGGCTTAATTTAATTTTTAGTAGTATTTTTGAAGCTATAAGTTAACAAAAAAAATAATTCATAAAATGGCAGTTCAGATTACTACAAAGTGGTTAGGAGATATGAAGTTTGAAAGTACAAATCCGTCAGGAAATAACTTAACCATTCAAGCTAGCCCAGAAAACGGAGAACAAGCAGAAGGTCTAAGACCCAAAGCATTAATGCTTTCTGCATTAGCAGGTTGTTCGGGTTTAGATGTAGCATCATTAATTAAAAAAATGAAGCTAGAGGTTGAAGATTTTAAAATTGATATTGATGCCAACTTAACAGAAGAGCATCCTAAACATTACGATAACGTAGTTGTTAATTTTCATTTTTATGGAAATGATTTAAATGAAAAAAAGCTTCAAAAAGCAGTAGATTTATCAGTTGAAAAATATTGTGGCGTTATGGAAATGTTTCGTCAATTTTCAGAATTAACTGTAGAAACTCATTTTCATAAGAAATAGACAATAATAAAATCTGTTGAATTTTTATCAAAAATATTCATTCTCTCAATGCGTTGGACTTTAAAACCAAAACCACAACCTGAAAAACTTAAGGCTTTAAAAGAAGCACTTCAAGTAGATGACATCACTGCAACCTTATTATTGCAGCGAGGTATAGAAAACTATGAAGATGCTAAACGGTTTTTTAGACCTAGTTTTGAAGATTTACACGATCCGTTCTTAATGAAAGATATGGATAAGGCTGTTGCGCGTATTGAAAAAGCGATTGCTAATAATGAAAATATTTTGGTTTATGGCGATTATGATGTTGATGGTACCACATCGGTAGCCTTAATGTCGTCGTATTTAAAAACAAAACACAATTTAGTTTATACTTATATTCCTAACAGATATGATGAAGGTTATGGTATTTCATATAAAGGAATTAACTTTGCTCAAGAAAATGATTTTTCGCTAATTATAGCTTTAGATTGTGGTATAAAAGCTGTTGAAAAAGTAGCCCATGCCAAAACACTAGGAGTCGATTTTATTATTTGCGATCACCATAGACCAGGAGCTAAAATTCCAGATGCCGTTGCTGTTTTAGACCCTAAACAGGACGATTGTAATTATCCGTATAAAGAATTATGTGGTTGCGGTGTTGGTTTTAAATTGATTCAAGCATTAGCGTCAAAAGAAGGAAAAACAGCTGAAGATTTAAGTGAATATTTAGATTTAGTGGCAACTGCAATAGGCGCAGATATTGTTCCCATTGATGGTGAAAATAGAGTGTTAGCTTATTTTGGTTTAATGGTTATAAATACAAACCCAAGGCCAGGAATTAAAGCTATTTTAACTCAAGTTGAAAAAACAGAGCTTACTATTACCGATGTTGTTTTTGTTGTGGCACCACGAATTAATGCGGCCGGACGTATGAAGCATGGAAATTATGCTGTGACTTTGTTAGTTGAAGAACAAGAAGATTTAGCAATTAAATATGCCGCCGAGATTAATGAGTATAACCTTGATAGGCGAGAAATAGATAAAGAGATTACTGAAGATGCTCTTAAACAAATTGAAGAGCAAAAAGAACAAAATTGTCTTACTACGGTTGTTTTCCATGAAGATTGGCATAAAGGGGTTATAGGTATTGTGGCTTCTAGGTTAACCGAAACGTATTACAGACCGACCTTGGTTTTTACAAGAAGTGGCGATAAGTTAGCGGCTTCGGCTCGCTCAGTAAAAGGGTTTGATGTTTATAATGCTTTGGAAGCGTGTAGCGAACATATTGAACAATTTGGTGGGCATAAATATGCAGCAGGTTTAACACTGAAAGAAGAAAATTATGAAGCTTTTAAACAAGCTTTTGAAGATGAGGTTTCTAAAACTATTGATAGAAAATTATTAATACCAGAGATTAATATAGATGCACAAATAAACTTAGATGATATTACATCTAAGTTTTATAGAATTTTAAAACAATTTGCACCTTTTGGCCCTAGTAATATGACGCCTGTTTTTATGACAGAAAATTTAATAGATACGGGTTATGGAAAATGTGTTGGCGAAGATAAAACGCATTTAAGATTAACTGTAACACAACTAGAAGCTTCTAATAAGATAGTGTGTATTGGTTTTAGTATGGGAGATAAACTTGATGTTATTTCTGAAAAGAAACCATTTAGAGCCGTTTATTCTATTGATGAAAACGAATGGCAAGGTAATGTATCACTTCAATTAAAACTGAGAGATATTAAAAAGCAGAAAAAATAACTTCATTTCTGCATGGTTTTTATAAGTTTGTAGACTAATAAAAATCTTTTTTTCATATTAATAAATTATGGTAAAAACAGATCCTTATGCAGCATTACGATTTAAAGAATTCAACATTTTCTTATTGTTGAGATTGTTTTTGGTTTTTGGCTGGTCTATGCAATTTATTGTTATTCAATGGGAGGTTTATAGTTTAACAAAAAATCCTTGGAATTTGGCTTTAATAGGAGCTTGCGAATTTATTCCAGCATTTTTTATGGCACCATTTGCAGGTCATATTGTAGATCAAAAAGAAAAACGAAATCTATTAGCAATTTGTATCGCGGCCTTTTCTCTTATTAGTTTAGGATTGTTTTTATTAACCACTGATGGGATCGTTGATAATTGGTCTACAAAGGCTATTTTATATTCTGTTTATGCTCTTATTTTTTTTGGTGGGTTTTTACGTTCCTTTTTCGGTCCCACTATTTTTTCTTTAGTAGCCTTAATTGTTCCTAAAAAGATATACCCGAATGCAGCCACATGGAGTACAAGTATTTGGAAAACAGCTGCTGTTTTAGGTGCTCTTTTTGGAGGGTTTTTTATTCATTGGATAGGTGTAGATTATACTTTATGTCTGGTTTTTGTTTTAGTAGTGATATCGTTTGCTTTAGTTTTTCTAATTAAAAAGAAGCCTATTTTAAACAAAAAAACTGGAGAATCTGTAAAGGAGAGTTTAAAGGTTGGTATTCAGTTTGTGTTTCAAAACAAAGCTATTTTAGGGGCTTTAACGTTAGATATGATTGCTGTTTTATTTGGTGGAACGGTAGCTATTTTAGTGATTTTTGCGCAAGATATTTTAGAAGTAGGAAGTCAAGGTTTAGGTATTTTAGAGGCATCAATATCAATGGGAAGCATTATTACTATGTTTGTGACTACTTATATTCCTATAAGTAAAAATACAGGTAAAAAACTGCTTATTTCAATTTTTATATTTGGTATCAGTATGATTGGTTTTGGCTTATCTAAAGTGTTTTGGGTAAGTGTTTTAATGTTATTTATAAGTGGTGCTGTTGATGGTATTTCGATGATAATTCGTCAGACCATTTTACAAATAAAAACACCTGATGATATGCGTGGACGCGTATCTTCTGTTAATTCTATGTTTGTTGGATCTTCTAACGAATTAGGTGCTTTCGAAAGTGGTTTAGCTGCTAAATTATTAGGGCCTGTTACTGCTGTAGTTTTTGGTGGCACGATGACTTTAATTACTGTTTTAGCTATTGGAGCGAAGAACAAAACACTTAGAAATTTAGACTTAACTAAGGATATTGAAGCTCATGAGAATGAAGAGGCTTAGTATTTAATTAATTCAAAATTCTCGCCGTCAAAAACTCCATAAGTATAATACTGAATCCAATCGCCAAGATTGATGTATTTTGAGGTGTCATTTAAAGAGATTTCTAGAGGTAAGTGTCTATGACCAAATACAAAGAAATCACGATGTTTGTCTTTTAGTTTGCGGTTGCTATATTGCACTAACCATTCGTTTTCATTTCCAAGAAATTTAGCATCATCATCTCCCGAAATAAGTTTGTTTTTTACTGATAAGTATTGTGCGATAAGCATACCAATATCTGGATGCACCCATCTAAAAAGCCATTTAAAAAACGGATTTGTAAATACTTTTTTCATGCGTTTATAGCCCTTATCGCCAGGGCCTAAGCCATCGCCATGACCAATAAAAAATGTTTTATTATTAAAGGTAAATTCTTTTGGTTTGTGGTAAACAGGAATGTTTAGTTCTTCTTGAAAATAGTCATCCATCCATAAATCATGATTACCGACAAAAAAGTAAATAGGAATTCCAGAATCTGAAATTTCGGCAAGTTTGCCTAAGGTTCTGGTAAAGCCTTTTGGGACAACGGTTTTGTATTCGAACCAAAAATCGAATAAATCGCCAAGAAGGAAAATGGCAGCCGCATCATGCTTGACTTCGTCTAACCATGCTACGAATTTTTTTTCGCGCGGACGAGATGCTTCTTGTGTTGGAGCTCCTAAATGGTTATCTGAAGCGAAATATATTTTTTTTCCTTTTGGAATTTGCATGTTGTAAATATAAATAAATTAGCCACGAATACACGAATATATGTATTAGAACTATACTTAACAGGTGTGCTTGCGTTAGGGATTACTCATCCATTCTAATTTTATTAAATCGGAAATCGTGAATATTCATTTGAGCAATTGTTGGAGCTCTCCCGATTTTTTATCGGGAAGCGACTTGTGAAAGCCCAACCCTTTTGGGTAACGCCCTAAACGTTATCGAAAGCAAACCATTCGGCAAAAGAGCTATCGGTTTCCTGAAGTTTTAAGGAATGCAGAGCGATGTGTGATGGTAGGCGTTTCTTTATTTTTTTTGAAAAATCGATAACCATCATTTCGCTAGTTGGTTGGTAATCTACCAGCAATACATTGTGCCCACGGTCTTGAAGTTCTTTTGCAAGTTCTACATGTGGGGTGTTTTTATTGAAAACGGTAGCGTGGTCGAAAACATCTACTATTTCTTCTTTTACAATTTTTTTAAGATCGCCAAAATCTATAACCATTCCATATTTTACATTGTTTTTATCGGTAATAGGTTTGCCAAAAACAGTAACCGAAAGTTTGTAGCTATGGCCATGTACGTTTTTACATTTACCGTCATAGCCATAAAGGGCATGACCGGTTTCGAAAGAGAATTGTTTTGTTATGCGAATACCACTCATTATAAAGTATAGTTTAAAAACACAAAGATATTCATTTTGTGAAAGCAAACGGTTTTTAGATTACATTTGCTCACCTTTGTCCAAAAAAGGATAGATGATTTTTCACTACGCTTATGAGTCATCTATATCAATCTATAGATTTTGTTGAGAACCCAATTTACGAACAAATAATTTCAGATCTTGCTAAGCAAAAATTTAGTGTTGTTGAACAGTTTTTTTCTTTAAAAGAAGTTGCTTTATTAAGACAATCTCTTTTAGAAAAGTATGAGGAAGATGCTTTTAAAAAAGCTGCCATTGGTAGTAAGCTAAACAAAACCATTGAAAGATCAATACGGGGTGATTTGATTTTATGGATGGATGAAACGAAAGCAAACCATAAAGAATCCTTGTTTTTTAATAAGATTAATGATTTGGTTGGTTACTTAAATAAAACCTGTTTTCTAGGGATTTTACATAAGGAGTTTCATTATGCTTTATACCCGAAAGACACCTATTATAAAAAACATATTGATACTTTTCAAAATGATGATAGGCGTAAATTATCGTTTGTATGTTATTTAAACGAAGAAGGATGGCTACCCGAAAACGGGGGCGAATTAGTTTTGTATTTAAATAAAAACGGACAGGAAACCGAAAAAGTTATTTATCCGTTTCCTGGAAGAATGGTAATTTTTGAAAGTCAGATTATTGAACACGAAGTAAAACCAGTAAAGACTGAAAGATTAAGCATTACAGGTTGGTTAAAAACGCGATAATTATTTTCGTTTTCTCCTGTTTACTATATAAACAATTATTAAAACTAGGGCTAGTACTAGAAACAATCCGTTTCCACTTAGAAATGACATAAAATCCATATTATTCTTTATTAATTTTGTTTTTATTATATCTGTAAATAAAATAAGCTAATAATACAAGAACTACAAAAGGCAACATCGAACCAATAAAAACACCTATTTCATATTCCTTACCAGGTGCGTTTTGAGTTTTTTCTTTAATATCGATGTCTTGTAATAAAGAAATGAATAGTTGCATAGTAATAGTTTACTGTTTATTGCAAAGTTAGCTGTTTTGTGAAAGCTGCCTAAATGTTTTTCTAAATTTCACAATTAAGGGAATACCTCTAGCAATAATCCAGAAGGTAAGTGCTATAAAAATACCGTGTAGTTTGTAACCGATACTATCTAACCAAAAAAGAATGGGTATAAAAACAATGAATGTTGAGAATAGCAATACATTTCTTAAATGTTTCATTCTACCTAAGCCTTTAAAAATACCATCAAAAATAAAGGCTAAGGCGTAAAGAGGTTGCATGACAAGGATTATCCAAAACGAATTATAAAAAAGCTTTAAAACTTCAGGGTCTTTAGAAAAAAGTCGGCCTAAAGGATAATAGAAAATAGCTCCAATTATTGCCATAGCGATGCCAATGAGAATGCCGTATTTAATTAATTTATTGCTTAATTTAAGAAGGGAGTCATATGCTTTAGCACCCAATAATTTTCCCGATAAAATATTACCTGCACTAGCATAACCATCAATAAGAAAAGCACCGAAAAACCATAAATTTATAGATATGGTATAGGCTGCAATGTATGCAGCTCCGTAGCCTGTGGCAAAACGCGTAGCAAAATATAGCGTTGTATTGAGGGCGATGGTTCTAACAAACAAGTTGAGAATCATAATAAGGAATCTGTTAATTTCTTTATTTAAAGGGAAACTTAATTTTAAAGGAATACTTGTTTTTTTAAGTAAATAATAAGCCGATAATAATGCCATTAAGCATTGAGCAACAAGACTTGCATAAGCGGCTCCTTTAATATTCATAGCAGGTATATAATTTTGAATACCAAATACAAGAATATAGTCTAAAATAATATTTGTAAAGGCACCAATAATGGCAATAATCATGGGGTAATAGGTGTCTTGTAAGCCTCTAAAAGTTCCGAAAACCGCTATAGTAAATAAGGAAAACGGAAAACCAAAAACACGTATTTTATAATAATCTACACTATATTCTAAAATTAAGTCTGACGCATTATAAAGTTTAAAAATGTTTTCAGCAAAGGGATAGGTTGCTATAATAATTAAAATACTTAAAGAAGTAATTATAAAGATGGCTTGAGCGGGTAAGTTTTTTATTTTTTCTAGGTTATTGGCGCCTACATATTGAGATACAATAGATGAAATAGCACTTCGTGTTTGTCCTAATACCCATATAAGCATAGAAATAAACGCACCAACAATGCCAACGGCAGCTAAAGATTCGGTGGCGTTTATATTAATATTTCCAACAATAGCGGTATCTGTAATGGATAAGATAGGTTCTGATATTCCCGCAATTAAAGCTGGAATAGCTAATTTATTTATGTGTTTTAAACTGATGCTTGTACTCATAAAACAAGTTCGTAACAGTAAAACGGGTGTTTACTTTGATTAGGAAAATAAATGGGAGCTAGTTGTTTGTATCCACGACGTTCGTAAAATTTTAAATTTCGTGTGTTTTGAGAAAAGGAGTCTAACCTTATAGAAGTTTGATTGTTTTTTAAAGCATAATTTTCTGCATATTTCATAAGTTGTTGAGCAAACCCTTTGCCTTGATGCTTTGGGTGAACTGCTAAACGATGTATGTAAATATTGTTATCATTTTTGGTTAGCCAAGATATTGGTTTATAAACGTCATTCATAAAAGTTGAAATAGTAATACATCCAAAAATGGTGTTTTCTATTTCTAAAACATATAATTCATTCCTTTCAAGATCTTTAAAAAAAGCTTCTTTATTAGGGTAATAGGCATTCCATTGATAAATATTTTTATCAATCATATTACTAGTGCAAGCTTTAGTAATTAGTATTAGATTATCAATATCTAATTGAGTTGCTTTCCGAATCATTTAAAAGTTTTACTTTTGCGTCAAATTTATTGTAAATTTAGCTACCAAACTTTATAGTTATGAAGAATATTTTAGTCCCAGTAGGATCATCAAAAAATGCATTAAGTCATTTACAGTATGCCGTAGACTTTGCTGAAGCTTTTGGGGCGAAACTTTTTATTGTACAAATATATAATGTGTACACGAAAGCAGGAACCATGATTAAGGTTGACCATATTATTGAACGAGAAAGCAAGGAGTTTTTAAATAATTTGGTTTCTAAAATTGACACAAAGGGTGTTGATGTTACAGTTCGGGTTTTAAAAGGGAAATTAATTAATACATTAGAGTTAGCCTGTAAATCTGCCAATGTTGATTTAATTTTGGTGGAGCCTAGAACAAATTCTATTAAAGATGAGGTGTTTTTAGGAAAAACATCGGGTAAAATTATAAAACAAACACAAATACCTGCACTTATAGTGCCTGAAGGATATATGTATAGACCTATAAAAAGTATTTTATTGGCATTAAAATCTGCTATTATAAAAAAGGAAAATGCGTTAAATCAATTAATAGATATTAAAAATAATTTTAATGCTACTGTTAATTTATTATTAGTTAAAACACCTTATTATAATGGTGGTGATTTTGATGTTGAAGAGAATTTAACAAGTATAGTAAATAGTATAACAGAAAGCGAAAATGCTACAACATTTCAAGGGGCGTTAGAACATTTTCAAACGCATAATCCAGATCTGTTATGTGTAGTAAGACGCAAACGGGGTTTCTTTACAAAGAAATGGGAAAAAAATACGATTCTGAAAAAGGATTTCCACAGTAAAAGACCTGTTTTAGTGTTAAGTGGTTTAAAATAATAAAAGGGGATGTAGCTCAGTTGGCTAGAGTGCTTGACTGGCAGTCAAGAGGTCGTGGGTTCGAATCCCATCTTCTCCACAGTAATAATAAGGCTTTAGAAGATTTTGCCTTTTAAAGTCTTTTTAATTTGCACGCAATTTGCACGCAAAAAGCGACTTCATTAAATTTATTTTCATTTGATATAGATTAACCTGAATTGGGATGATTATTTATTGAATTTTTTAGGAATCTTTATGAATTAGTAGAAACTGGTTTAATATGCAGGCCTTTTACCTGCTAGTTAAAAAAGAGAGATTCTTTGATAAATAATAAATAGAGGCTTATTTTATTTAAATTTAGATTTTAATCTAAATGTATGTCCAAAATAGGAAGAAATGAACTTTGCTCATGTGGCAGTGGAAAAAAATATAAAAAATGTTGTTTAGGTAGAATAAGCGAAGACAATATCGACAATGTCAATAGCTTTTTATCCTACATAAAGAAGAATAGCTCAATAGAGTTATTAAAGATATTTTCCCTTCTTCAACTTATCCCTAAAAATCATTCTAAACTTGTTAGGCTAGAAACCATACAAGACACAATTATATCAAACTTGAATGGTATAAATAATCCTATTAATTATAGTGAATTACAAAATACTATTCACGAGAATTATGAAACTGATTATCGAGAAGACCCAAGTGAAGCTTCTTTTACAGAAAACATTACTTTTCTTAATGGAAACAATATTGTTTTCCCAGGAATAGCACATGAAGCGACCAATACAAATCAATACCTACTCTATTCAACTTTTTTCATAGAAAACGAATTATCAATACCAACCAAAAACAAAATTAGAGAAGGAGCTATTTTCTTATTATCTATCTTCAATGAAATAGCTACAAAATTAGGCTATACTAGGTATCTATTTGAAGACGATTATCGAAATAAAATAGCTTTCCCAGATGAATCCTTTATACAAAAGCACAAAGAATTATTTTTCTTTTCAGAAAAGTCTATTAAAGCAGTTTATAAAAGGTTTAAAATAAAAACTGATATAATAGCTGAGTTTACTTCAACTATTGAGGAGGTTAAGAATAATAAAGGCGAGGAAACGATTCTAATTTATAAACCTTTTATCGAAATAAACAATGAGTATTATTTGGTTCTACCAAGTGCAGAAATGTATTGCCTTAATCAATTTATAATTAGAGTTGCGAATGAAAATAATGAGTTGAATTTATTGAAACAAAGCTATGATAAAATCATTAAAAATGAACTTTCAAAGTATTTGACTCCCTATTGGAATAAGAAATATTTTGAAATTGAATTAAATCTTGATGAGTCCATTTGGCAATTTGACACTAATAAATATGCTTATGTTTGCTATTTATCTAATACTTCAAAATCAAAAATAGAACGACGAGCAAATAAAGTTATTAAAAGTTTAAAAAAGGAGATTGATGGTGATGATATTGAGTTTTTTGCGCTTCATTTTTTTGCTCAATTTTCTATTAAGGAAATGTCCACATTTGGATTCAAAACCATTAAGGAATCAAAGTATCAGCTTCCAATGAATGTTTTTAATTTGGGGAGAATAATATCATATTGGGATATTGATAAACTTACACTATGGAAGTATGCTAGAGCTAGAGAAAGAGCAGATGAAAAAAAGGTGCAAATAACACCTTACTTTTCAATTTTAACTTACTTTAAATGGTATAAGCGAAATAAAGATTCATTCTTTTTAATTGATGATGAGTCTCCAAATTGGATAAGTTTTGATTTTGCAATGCAAGGTGAAGTTGTTATTGAAGCCAACAAAAAAAATGACAGGCACTTTATATCTTATATTGACAAGAATAAAGGATTAGGTCATATTCCAGTTATCAAAACAGAAACTTTTGCTCCAATATATACTTCAGAAGAAATTTTTGATGGATATTTAAAAGTTTCTTTAGAAAAATTTAATTGCCCAATATGGGTTACTTGTAAAGAAAGATATGATTTTCATGGGAAAAATTTTGTGGACGCTATTCTTTATTGGTTGAACGAATTAGAAGAACCATTAAAAGAATTATTGATACCATTTGATAAGTACCCTATAGAAGTTGAACTGTCGTTTGAGAAAGGACTCCTTGAAAGTACTAGTGAAGAAGATATAGACTCAAATAGGAAAAAAATTAATATTGAATTTAATATAAATCCAAAATTAAGAAAAGTTGAGTTACTAATACCCAAAAGTATATTTAGCGCATTACACAGAGTAGATAATCACGGTGAGAGAATTCTAATGAATGCAGTAATTAGAGGACTTAATAACTTGCTAATAATTTATGACTACGATAGAATTGAAGAAGCGTATATTGACCAAATACTAGATAATTATATGCCTTTAAGTAGGGCGAAAATGATTTTAACATCAAACCCTTTTGACAATATTAAAATGAATGGTAGCCATATTCCTAGAATCAGATATGTTTACGATGCAGATGTTGCAATTGTTTTAGAAGAAAATGTAGGATGGTTACCTGAAAAAATTGATATACCTGAAAAAATAAAAACGAAACAAGAAAAAGAGTCATTGTGTTTAAAATTAATTAGCTCGCTAATTAATCAATTAAGAAATAGGTTAAAAAAGTATAATTCAGAGTCATTATTATTCTTTCTTATGTTAAGACATGAGGCTCTTATACATAGTCATGGTAAAAGAGATTTAACTATAACAACTAGAATTGAATGTTTTAACAAATATGAAGATGTAATTGAGTCTTATCAAGAATACAATGGGAAATTAGTTAAAGCATCACATTCTATAAGGTGTCTGATTGAGTTTGTTGTTGCCGAACCATATTTTGGTAATAAAATAGTAAATGATGATGATGTAGATTTTCTATTAGCTCTAATGATTGAAATTATAAACTATGGGGCTGTTAAAGATTCAATAAAGTTCAATATTGATAATCCTAGAATGGGGCTGCTGCCATCTGGCAGAATTGGAATATCTCATGATTTTTACGATAATATACTAACCAATTATAGGAAGTCTGTTACAAAAGATGAAATTTTAGAGTATAATGAATCTTTTGACAATAAATTTAAAATAAGGAGAAGCAGCTTAACATCAGGTGAACAGTCAGAGATAGATATTTACTATGACAAAGTTGATGAAGGCTTTCTTTTAGACTGGGGAATAACTTTACCTATGATTATAGCTGCAAATGGTTTTTTGTCTGATTATTGTTTTGAAAATAAAAACTCATACTATTCTTGTTCAGAGGAAGAGTTTAAATCAATATTAAGGATTGGGACAAAGATGAAAGAAGAAAACATTGCTGCTTATATTGAATATATGGCTATGGTGACTCGAGGGAAAATGGATATCCCAAAAGAGTTAAATGATTTTCCAGAAATATTTCCATGGAGATTTAATAGAAAATATTCATATGTAAGAAGGCCAATATTAAAAATGAAAAATGAGAATAATAGTTATACATTTTATTGGAGTGCAAGGCACATTGATATGGCATCAGACAATATATTAGCTCTTTTTCACAACGGAGCTTTAAAGGTAGAAAACAACAAAAAGGCAATTAACAAATTATTGGCAAAGAGGAATAATATAAAAGGGAAGGAATTTAGAGAAGAAGTTTTTGATTGGCTAACGAAAAGTCCAAACTTAAAGGTTATTCCTTACGAAGTTAAAATAAAAGAAAATGGAATGTTCAATGCAGACAGAAACTATGGCGACGTTGATATTATGGCCTTTGATATTAAAAACAAAATTCTATATTCAATAGAGTGTAAAAACACCAAACAAGCTAAAATAATGTATGATTTTCAGAATGATTTAAAAAACTACTTTGAAAAACAAATTCCTAAACACCTGAATAGAGAGAAGTGGCTTAAGAAAAATATTAATGATGTATTACAAGTTTTCAAAATAGAAAGGAATAATTTTAAGGTTAAATCTGTTATTATTTCTTCATACCAACTGCCCATTAAATTCATGGAAAAAACAAAAATTCCTATATACTCACTTAATGAGATAAAAATGAATTCTATTTTTTAAATAAAAGAACGTGGTGTAAATATTTTATTTAAATATAAGAATTGATAACATTATGAAAATTTTCGATTTGGTAATCTATTGATTGATTTGTTGTCATTTGCATCATTTGTTTTCTGCTATCTTGAGATGAATTTATTAAGCTTTTATAATGGTTTAACTTTGCTATGTTTTCTGGTGACCTATCAACTTTGAGCTCTAACATTGCATTCCTAACATTTTTACCAGCCAGAGAACCATCTTCCTCTATTGTATGATTCCTTAAAATAGCGTAAATAGGTTCTAAACTATATAAACTATCATTGTCATTTTGAGGATAGTTTTGCCTTACAGGATAAAACGCCCATAGAGAGGAATCTTCTCTTATTGCTAATATTTCTGTGGAATGGATAAGAACATTATCAAGCCTCCATAGGCCATCTTTAAAAGACTCATATTTATCTTGAATTAAGTTTAGAGCTTTTTCTTCTTTTTCGAAAAAATCCTTTTTTCTAAATACTTCATTAATGATATTAGTTAATCTAATCAGAGGTAGTTTTAACATACTTCCATAAATGGTTCCACCATCCGGATGTGCGTTCATATTTCTCATTTTTCTTGCCCAATCTAATCTCTCTTTGTACAATTTAGAATAATCAACTGATATTAGTTTTATGAGTTGAGATAATGATTTGTTTTTTGTGTTGATTTTTAATTGATTTGCTCTATGTTTAACTGCCATCTCAAAAATTCGAGTTAGTCTTGAAAAAGCATCTCCATAAACTGGGTAATGAAAATAGCTTAACGATTGTAGCTGTTCAGCAATAGCCAACTCCTTAATTATTTTTTCGGGTACATCCAGATGCGTGTTTTTTGAAATCAAGAATTGATTATGGAAGTCTGTTTTACTTTTAATTCCAAATATTTCCCATGTTGAGTCAGGAGTATAATTTATCTTAAAATGGCGTTCCTTTGTTTTTAGTTCATCATTATTTTCTGATTTATAATTCTTTGCCATTTCAGACAGTTTTTCAAGAGCATCATTAAGGAAGTCTAAAAAATGATTTTGATTTTTAATTATAACCAAATCCTCATTATATGTGTCTACAGGACTTTTGCCTTCAAGTTCTTGAGGATATCTTGTAGAATTACTATGCTGAACAGTTAATATTGAGCAGAAAAACAAAACATAGGATGTGTATGTCAATATTATAATTATCTCAATAAAATCTTTTGCAAGTTCGATAAGGTCATTATAATCCTTTTCGTTTGAAAGTATTTTCAATAGTTCGTTAGCACCTTCATTCGCATCTTTTGAATCAAATTTTTTAAGCCAAATAATTTGCTGTTTTAAAATTGTTTTAAGTATGGTGGAAAAGTCAGAAGGAAATTCAGGTTTAACTACTTTTAATTCGTTTAGTGTCTGTAATAATTCGTTTAGTTCAGATTGGTCAAAATCAAATAAATTTTTATTCTTAAGACTATCAATAAATTTTACACCCTGAATCAAATTATTTTTATGTTCATCAATATCAACATAATTAAATAATGGGTTTTCAGAAATAATACTTATTTTGGTTTCAAGTGAATTTAAATAATCAATATTTTCTCTTTCAGTTATAAGATTTTTTCTGAGAGGTTTAAACTGATCATGACTAATAGATTTAAGTTCACTCTCGTTCAAAAGTCCATTAAACATCCAATTTGCTTTGTTTGCCTTTTCAGTTGCTTGTTGAAAATAGAAATATGATTGACTATAACATTTGTTTTTGTATAAAACCTGAGAAGCTTTTATATCACTTTTAGCTATATCTATCCATTTTATGACCTCGTTCATTCTTGATTTTAATGTTAAAAAAAAACCTTTCAAAACACTTTATATGAAGTATTTTGAAAGGGTGCCTTTTATGAACTAGTGAAAATCTATTTATTCAATAGTTTTTCTAAATACTCATTTTTATCCTGTTCAGCTTGTAAAAGTCGCTCGTAAAGTTTTTTGTTTTCTTCATGAGCCTCTAAAAGTTTATCAAGAGGGTTGAAAGTAGGGTTGTAATTAAACAACGCCCCATTATCATGGTTGGTTACTGTATTACCAATGATATTAAAAACAGCCTCTTCCGAAAAATTCTCAATACCTTCTTTAGTAACACCAAGAATTTTAGCAATTTCTTCCAATTTATCATCTTCAATTTCTGGAGTTTGCTCAATCTTGGAAACGGCCTGTTGACTAATATTTAATGCTTCTGCTAGGGCTTCCTGCTTCATTCCACGAAGTTCACGAATACGACTTATTTTACGCCCGATATGATTTGGTTTTGTAGCTGTTGTCATAACTTCAAATATAACAATTATTCCAATAAAAAAATAAGTAAAAAACAAACAAATGAAAGTAATTTACAACTTGGAATTGTTGGGTACATTAAAAAATAGCTTTTAGTTTATTGAAAACAAAATAATCATGAAAGCAAACGTATCAACAAAGTTTCATCTCAAGAAGGAACTTTTAAACCTTTTAAAAGAACTATTGCCATTACATTCTGTATATGTGATTGGTGTCAATAAAGAAAAGAAGCAGCAGAATGTCTATCTATTACCACAAAGGGTAACCTCTCAAAAGCTGGTAACATATACACTGCTCATCATCACATATAAGCCCATTTCAAGAAGGCTAGGGAACTTTATGGACTATCTATGCAATAAGATGCAACAACGCTGCAAGGTTTATGTTATTACGTATACTTTGTCAAAAGTTAAGAAGCGGTTAAATTATGGAGACAATTTTTTGTCTAAGACCATTTTTCAAACTCCCTGCATATATAGAGAAGATGACTGCTTGTCTAAATTCAGCAACTACCCTTTGCTTTTCCACCAAAATGTTTATGACCGCATCCAAGAAACTTGGAAGAGCCGTATGGATCGTGCGGAATATTTACTTTCCATAATAAACAACATTGAACCCAAAGAGGATTCCATCTCTAGATTGTCTATCCTGCATCATGCTATGGAGCAGATATGTATGGCACTTCTATTTGTGTTTTGGGAATTTAAGCCGCAACACTATTCGTTGTCCTATTTGTTGCACTTATGCAGTCAGTTTTCACAATTACCACAGACCATATTCCCAAAAGAGACCTATGGTTTACATCGCATATACTATATGCTCTGCAATGCGCACCATATCATACGGTTTAAAGTTCAAAATGAATTTTCAGATATGGATACGGACAAAGCTTATAATCGTTGTGAATGGTTTTATGACGAAGCCAAGAAACTTGGTGAAACACAATTGGGGCACCTTGAGGAGCTCCATTGCAACCCCTCTAATTAGTAATAATCTTTAAAATCGGAATGTCATGAAGCAAGAAGACACAAAACAAGATATCCAAGAATTCATTAAACGACATCTTACACTATTAGAATCCAATCCTCACAACACGGATAAAAGTACTTTATTACTACCTATAAAGAATTACAAAGAGGTGATGGAACTTATTTTGAATCTTCAAAAAACCTGTATAATGGCATTACAAGCAGACTATATATCCAACACATACATTGGAGACCCCAATGTAAATATACAGGCAGTACTGGAATTTATCACCCAACTCATGCCATATGAAGAAATGATATTTTTGGATGAAGTGAAGGAAATAATGAAAAAAACAGAAAACTAAAAGCAAAAAAGCAGCTATGAAAAAGAATAAAATTAAAGCATTAGAAGCTTTGGCAAAAAGCAAATTAGTGGTGTTACATCACTCTAATGCACGAAAAGGAAAATTCAAACCATCATTCTTGCAATTTGACGGCTACTTGGATTTGTTTACTACCATTGAATCTTTAATAAATGTATGCATATTGGCTAGCCAAGGAGACACTTATTGTCCTCCCCGTGTTAAAGATCATGGATCAGATATTCGCAAAACTTTAGAATTAGCAAATCAGCTTTTACCTTTTGAAGAAGGTGAATTTTTAGATGAAGCATATAAACTTTTTATACAGAAATCTTAAAACTAACGTTTTTAAATTCCTTTTTGGCCGTCCACCCTCTTTTTTATTGTTAATAACCTACAATATCGCCCAAAAATAGCTATTTGACCAAAATTTTAAATAGTACCATTTGATGCTATAGAAATACAGATAATATTGCAATCTAAAATACTTCATGAAATTTGATTACGTTTAGTTTAAAATGTTGTTTATCAATTAATTGTGAATAACTATTTTGTATTTTTTCTTCTTTCAATAGCCTCATTTTATACTTTTATTTCCATCATCCCATAAGGGAAAACAAAAGCGCTTTTGTTCATTTTAAAAATCTAAAAACAATAAAAATGGACAATCTTTTAATCCTTGAACGATTAGATCGTTTAGAAAAACTACTTATAGGTAGTAAAGAGGTATTAACCTTTGATGAGACCTGTGACTATACAGGCATTTCCAGAAGTTATCTTTATAAACTAACAGCTTCAGGAAGAATTCCACACTCCAAACCCAATGGTAAAATGCTTTTTTTTGAGAAAACGAAACTTGTGGATTGGCTACTTCAGAATAAGCGTAAATCACAACAAGAAATCGAAGCAGAAGCTTTGACTTATGCCATGCACCATAAAGTACGATAGGGGAACTCCTATGTTAAAACAATTCTCATGAAACAAATACCTTATATACGTGTCGGCACATCCTATTATAAACGCGTTAAAGCCCCAACCATTGCAGGACACTTTAATGAAATCTTGGTGCACTGGAATATAGAAACCATTAAACAAGATCATGGTAAAGACCACTTAAGTAAAATTTCTAAATATGACGGTTTTACCTGTATTCCAAGCCACTTGAACTTTAAACAGGAATACTTAGGGTTTTACAATATTTATTCGCCTTTGGGAAAGTCTCCAAAGGAAGGCGACATTTCAAATTCCTTAAAATTCGTAAAGCACATTTTCGGAGAACACTATGAACTGGGATTGGATTACCTGCAATTGTTATATCTAAAACCCATTCAAGTGTTGCCTATTTTATGCTTGGTGTCTAAAGAACGCTCCACAGGTAAAAGCACCTTTTTAAAATGGCTCAAAGAAATCTTTGATAACAATCTGACCTATTTAACCAATGATAGCTTTAGCAGTCAGTTTAATGCCGATTGGGCTAACAAGCTTTTAATATGTATTGATGAAGTGTTGTTCAATAAAGAAGAACTCACGGAGCGCATAAAATATTTAAGCACTACCAACATTAATAAGCTTGAAGCTAAAGGAAAGGATAAGCGTGAAGTTGAGTTTTTCGGAAAGTTTATCCTATGCAGCAATAATGAAGATAGCTTTATAAAGATTGATGCCAATGAAACTCGGTTCTGGGTTATTAAGGTTCCCACATTAGAAAAAGAGGAGACTCACTTCCTGGAGAATCTGATTAAAGAAATCCCTGCCTTTATGCATTATTTGGAACATAGAAAATTAAGTTCAAAACACATCACACGAATGTGGTTTACAGCTCAACAAATAAAAACCAAGGCCTTAACAAGATTGGTGCAGAATAATCGCAATCGGGTTGAAAAGGAATTGGCAAGTATACTATTAAGTGTGATTGAAAAATTTGATCTAGAAACTGTAGATCTCTGTCCCATGGATGCCTTGCTGTCGTTAAATAAGACCCGAGTAAAAACAGATTTGACGCAGTTACGAAAGTTGCTGAAAATAGATTGGAAATTAAGTAACCAGAAGAACTCGAACAAATATCAAAAATTTGTGGTTTGGACCGATGGCGATATGACTTTAGTCGATAGCAAGGGACGGTATTTTACGGTCGAAAAGGATTTCTTGATCAAAAATTTTGATGATATGATGACGGATTTGTAATAACCCAATGATTACAAGAGCTAAGGCTGTCATCAAACTGTCATCATTTTGTCATCAAAAAAAATAATGATGACAGAATAGCGCTGTAAAAAAACAAGAATGATGAGGTGATGACAAAATGATGATGAGTTAAACCTAGTAAGGTAAAGGCTTTAGAGGGTGTTGTCATCAAATCATTAAAAAATAACCTAAAACACATTGGCTAATGAAAAGAAAAATAAATTGTGAAACAGCC
>TARA_R110002050_G_scaffold71697_4_pt1 | contig 37048 bp, 31 predicted proteins | sample TARA_R110002050 | Tara Oceans TARA_R110002050 (sample SAMEA4396988) | marine metagenome | biome: Polar Biome; feature: [DCM] deep chlorophyll maximum layer (ENVO:01000326); material: water (ENVO:00002006), including particulate matter (ENVO:01000060) such as... | depth 25 m
TTTGGTGTTACGATAGAGATGCTTTCCATTAAAATTTGCTCGTAGAAAGGAGGGATGGCATCACTTGCAGTACAATCAATAAAGACTGTATTTCTCAAGTTAAGCTCTTTCATCTGCTCAATAAATCCTTCCAAAGTCATGGCTAATTCTGATTTATTGAGTTCATCCTTCCAAGTATCTAATTGAATGCCTTCTTCATTAAAAAGCATTTTTCGTGAGTTTGAAAGTCCAGCTACAATCAAATCTAAATGATGATGTTTTGCTAAGTACTCTTGTTGAGCCTTTACTTGATTTAGAAATACCTGACCTACATTCCCAGACCCAACCATAAAAAGATTGATTTTCTTTAAGTCTGATAAGAAAAAGCTTTCGTGAATGCTATTAAGCCCTTTTTTAAGGTTCTTTTTGTCGATTACAACTGAAATATTCAACTCAGTTGAACCCTGAGCGATGGCGCGAACATTTACACCATTGTAACTAAGCGTTTCAAACAATTTAGCACTGATTCCAACTTGTCTTTTCATTCTAGAACCAACAAGAGCTACGATAGAAAGATTAGTTTCTACATGAAGTGGATTTACTTTGCGATTCTCAATTTCGTAAGAAAACTCTTCCTCAATAGCTTGTTTTGCTCTTTCTGCATCAACTAGCGAAATGGCTACTGTAATGGTGTGCTCTGAAGATGCTTGAGTAATCATAATTACGTTTACATCGTTTTGGCTCAATGCTCTAAATAAACGATATGAAAAGTTAGGAACGGCAATCATTCCACTTCCTGAAAGAGTACAAAGAGCTACTTCATCAATACTCGAAATACCTTTTACGATTACTGAGGAATCGATATCCTTGTTTGAAATGGTAGTTCCAGCATCGGTTGGTGCAAAGGTATTCTTTACGTAAATCGGAATCTCTTTATCCAATGCAGGCTGAATAGTAGGAGGGTAAATTACTTTTGCCCCAAAATGCGAAAGTTCCATTGCTTCTTCGTAAGTAATAGTCTCTATTGGGTGAGCTAAAGGCACTAATCGTGGATTAGCGGTCATCATACCACTTACATCTGTCCATATTTCTAAACCGTCAGCCTCAAGTGCAGATGCAATAAGAGCAGCAGTATAATCCGAACCACCTCTACCCAAAGTAGTAGTGTAATTTCCTTTTTTTGATGAAGCTACAAACCCCGCTGAAATGGAAACACGAGCCGAACTTTTAGCAGCTTCAGATAGATTCGAGTAAGTAAGTTTTTTGTCTACAGTAGCATTACCAAACTGGTCATCAGTCTTAATTAAAGAATGTGTGTCAAAATAGGAAACATCAAGACCCTCACTTTTTAAGTAGTTGTGAATAATGGTTGAAGAAAGAATTTCGCCATAACTAAGAATATGATCCGAGGAGCGAAGAGAGAGTTCTTTAATAAGAAAAACACCTCTAAATACATCTTCTAAATCGTTAAGTAGAATCTTAACCTTTGTTAATGTATCGTTTCTATTTGCTACCGGTAGTAAGGCATTACAAAGCGCAAGGTGACGGTGTTCAATTTCAGCAAAAATAGACTCATAATCTGAATTACCTGCTTCCGCAGTTTTAGCACATTCAATGAGTTTATTTGTAACGCCACCTAATGCAGAAACAACAACAAAAAGTTGTGATGTTTTGGATTTATCAAAAAGGATGTCGCGAACTTTTTTAAGACTTTCAGCTGTGGCAACGGATGTGCCCCCGAATTTAAGAACAATCATTTATAAAGAGAGTGAGTTTGTAAGTTGATGTAAACCTAATATTGGGAAAATCCCACGTTGTGATATGTTCATAGCTACCCCCTAAGGGGTAATAGTGGTAATTGTAATAATCCCTGTAATGCTCGTAATACGGGCATTTATATAAGAAAGGGCGATATGTTTTTGGTCTACTTTCATCAACAGTATTCTATTCCTTTTAACAAATAAAGTAAACCCCAAAAAGCACTTTTTTTTCAAAGCCTTAGTATGTAGTTGATATGCTAACCTTTATGCTTTGATGGAAGCGTTTTTCTAATTGAATAAATTTATGCTGAAAGAAGAACTGTTGAGAGTAAGAGCAAAATCAGATTGCTACGCTCAGTGATAAATCCATACTAGTAACGATTAAATTGTAAATCCATTCTAGTATGTAAATGAAAGTATACAGTTAATAATAAAAGATTAAAGAAATATTTATCATTCATTTTTAAGTTAATTTTAACGTTAACTTTAGTAATTCTATTAATCTTAACGAAAATCATTACTTCATTGCTTGTATTTTTAAATAAAGAAGGACGTTGGAATTTTCTACAGGCAAACTTGTATGGCAAAAAATTTACTTGCTCTTTTATTTCTCTGTTTAATTACTGGGAATGCATGGGCGCAGACCGACTCAATTGCACCGCAATTACATGATTCATTATTAATAGAATATTTGAGGAATAATTATTATCCCTCAAATCCTAAAAATTATGATCCTGCTAGGGATTATATGTATCAGACCTTAGATGTTGATGCAACAGATAGCCTTACTGGTGTGTACACAGGTTTACGGGCTAAAGCCGATGGAAGTAGAACTCCAAGTAATGGTGCTTTAAGTTTTAATACTGAGCATTCGTGGCCACAAAGCTTTTATAACGAAAACGAGCCAATGAGAGGAGATATTCATCATCTGTATCCCGTTTGGAGCTCGGCAAATTCATCCAGAAACAATAATCCCTTTGCTGAAATTGATGATAATTTAACTACTTCTTGGTGGTATTGGAAAAATGGATCGAAACTTACTACTGTTCCTACATCTGATATTGACGAATACAGCGAGTATTACAATAGTTCTTTTGAACCCCGTGAATCGCACAAAGGAAATGCAGCTCGGTCGATGTTCTACTTTTGGACTTTATATCAAACAAATACCAATATTATTAATGATGAGTATGATAATCAGGCTTTTTTCGATGGAATGAAGGAAACCTTGTATCAATGGCACAAACAAGATCCCGTTGATGCAGCTGAATTAGCCCGAAGTTTAGCTATTGAGTCTTTCCAAGGAAATAGAAACCCATTTATTCACGATACCTCGTTAGTTCGAAGATCATTTTTCTATGAAGGTGAGGTTATTTCACCACCTAGTTCAGACCTCCCAGATGTGTATATTTCTGAAGTTTACGAAGCAAATGGAGGTACTGTTAAATACTTAGAGTTATTCAATACCACTAATAATACTATTGATTTCACTACAAATAACTGGGAGTTAAGACGGTATTCCAATTCTAACTCTTCATTCATCTCAGTTTCTATTTCTGGAAGTATTGAACCAAAAAAGTTTTTTGTAATTGGAGATGATAACTCGAACAGTGGTGTACAGACCATATTTGGAGAAGGAGTAGTTGACCAGAGCACAAGTGTAGTAAATCACAATGGAAATGAAAAGTACCTACTGTTACGTACCGTTTCTGGAGTAGTTGATACTGTTGATTCTTTTGGAATTGATAACATAGGAAACGCCAGTGACTTTGCTAAAGACCAAGTAGCATATCGCTTGTATAGTGAGTTGCCAAATAACGGAAGTTTTGGACAACAATCGATTTCTAGTAATGGAGATACTGTCGCCTCAGGTAATTGGGTAGTTTTTGATGTTACCTCGTCGAATGCAAATGCGAGATATGTTGCAACACCAGGTTACAGTAAAGGGATAGAGTCTTCATCAAAGCCGGAAATACTGATAACAGGGGAGGCTGGTTGGCGGCTTATTTCCATTCCAGCTAATAGCGCAAACTTATCTGTGATTTCTGATGATATGGCTATTCAAGGGGTAGGTAATGGATCAACACCAAATGTATTTACGTTTAATAACTCAGGGCAATATCAAACTCCCGCAAGTTTAAGTTCCTCATTACAAAACGGCACAGGGATGGTGCTTTACTTTTTTAACAATGCTTCAAATGGGAGTAAAGAGTTGCCAATTGTTATCGATTTAGAAGATGAAGACGAGCCAACTTCAGATGTTAATGTAAGTTTGAATTCAACGAATCCAAATATTTCTACATACTTAACCTTGATAGGAAATCCATTTCAAAGCAACTTCGACGGAAGCTTCATCACTTCAAATAATTCTATTCAAGAGAATGTTCATTTCCTTGATGATGGGTTATATTACACTCAGGCTTTGTCAGCCACTACACTGTTACCTTGGCAGGCTTTTTGGGTTGAATCAAGCGCTTCAAATACTTCAACACAGCTTACATTTCCAGTAGCCGGTAAAACTCAATCTTCTGCTACTGTTAGTGCCTTTTCTAAAGTAGTTTCACCAGAATTTGAAATTCAGATAAACCTAAAATCAAATAAGTCTTTAGATAGAGGGTGTATCATTTCGTTTAAACAGAATGCTGATTTAGGATGGGATAGATATGATGCTTCAAAGTTACTGCCGTCAAAAAACCAGTACGCGATTCTCGGTTGTATCGAAGACTCTAAGATTAAAGCGGTAAGTTCATATTCAAATAGTTTGGATGGAGATTTAGAAATTCCTCTTTATCTAGAATCTGTGAATGTTGATGATGAATTGGAATTAAGTTGGACTATACCTGAGAATCTACCTACAGATTGGTCTATTTATTTAACAGACAATTTTACAAACGAAGTTATTTCTGTACTAGAAAATTCAAAATATATCTTTTTAAATGAATCGATTGCTGGGAAAATTAATAATACTGTGCCAAGTATTGAACTTAGAAAAGTTCAGTTAAAGACTCAGGAAGAAAATCATGAACGATTTAAGCTCGTTATAAAATCTGATAAGATTGCAAATAGTATTAGCACAGAAGAAGAGTTTCCTAGTAGCTTTAATTTAGCTCAGAACTATCCAAATCCTTTTAACCCTACTACAACCATCAGCTACACATTAAAATCTAATGATTTTGTTCGGTTATCAATCTACTCTATAACTGGGCAAGAAGTGGCGAGCTTAGTTAATTCCTCTGAAACAGCAGGAGAGAAGCAAGTGGTTTGGAACGCTGGTAATCTTTCGAGCGGTATTTATTATGCACGATTACAACTAGCTGGAGAAGCGAAGACAATTAAAATGACACTACTTAAATAATTCAAGAGCATAAAAAAAAGCCCTATATAAATATAGGGCTTTTAAAACGGTTGCTTTAAGTTTACTTAACTTTAATAAGTTCAACTTTAAAGATTAGTGTAGAGTTTGGTCCAATAATGCTTCCTCTTGGTGCATTAGGTCCGTAAGCTAATTCAGCAGGAATGTAGAACTCATAAGTAGCGCCTTCTTTCATTAATTGCACGCCTTCAGTCCATCCTCTAATAACTCGGTTCAAAGGAAAAGAAATTGACTCACCTCGTTCGTAAGAGCTGTCAAAAACACGGCCGTCTATAAGTGAGCCTTCGTAATTAACTTCAACTTCATCTTCCGCTTTTGGAGATTTACCTGAACCTTCTTCAAGAACTTTGTATTGCAAACCAGTAGCAGTTTCAATAATGCCATCTTTAGCTTTGTTTGCTGCTAAAAAATCCTTGCCTTCCTTCATGTTTTTGTCCATTAATACGGTTGCCAATTCAGCACGGTAAGTATTAATAGCGTCATTTCTTTCAGACTCTGTTAAAGTTTCATTTTTGTTCATTCCATTAATAAAACCAGAAAGATATTGCTCGTAGTTAAAATCGGTAGCACCTTCATTAGTTAGGAACTGTGCATTTTGATATCCCAATGAAAAACTAACACTATCAATGTTATTTTCAAGTTTAACTGCTGGAGCGGTTGAATAGTCTGATGTTTGGTTGTTGCAAGCTACTGTAGCCGTAACTAAGATTAGAGCTGCAAAAAGAGAATAATTTTTCAATTTCATAAGATTAATTAGTGATTTTTCATTCAAAACTTTCTAAAAATAGGGTAAATCCTTCCAAAGTGGAATATAAATTCATGCTTTCTATGTATATTTACATCTAATTAATAAAGAAAAGGATAAAAGCACTTTGACATTTAATGATATTGAACTCAATGAGTCGCTAAGATTAGGATTGAAGGATGTTGGTTATACAGAACCTACACCGATTCAAGAACAGAGTATTCCATTTGCGCTAGAAGGAAAAGACATATTGGGTGCCGCCCAAACAGGCACCGGAAAAACGGGAGCATTTGTAATCCCGATATTAGAAAAGATTCTCAGGAACCCATCGAAAGGGACAAAAGCGTTAATTTTATCGCCTACTAGAGAATTAGCACAACAGATAGACGAGCAAATTTTTGCATTGGGTTACCACACTGGTATTTCATCTGCAATTGTTATTGGAGGGGAAGATTTTACTCGCCAAGCGAATGCAATTAGAGCAGGTGTAGATATTATCGTAGCTACGCCAGGTAGACTTATCGATCAGATAAAAGTTTTAGATGTAGATTTTAGCAACATCAAGTTTTTGGTTTTGGATGAAGCCGATAGAATGTTGGACATGGGTTTCTTGCCTGATGTGAATAAAATAATCGATAAACTACCTAAAGAACGCCAGACGATGTTGTTCTCTGCTACCATGCCGAAAGAGTTGCAGAAGCTTATGAACAGCGTAATGACAGACCCATTGAAAGTTCAAATTGAAGTATCTACCACTTCAAAAAGAGTAGATCAACGAGCGTACTTTGTTCCTCCTCGTAAGAAGATGGAAATGGTTCAGCAACTTTTAGATGAAGTTGAATGGAGCTCATGTATTGTCTTTTCGGCAACCAAAAAAGGAACGAACGAGCTTGAACGCCTTTTGAACAAAAAAGGAATTAAAGCGGGTAGTATCCATGGCGATAAGAGTCAAGATGAGAGAACTAAATCTCTTCGTGACTTTAAGAATGGAGCTGTTCCAGTTATTGTGGCAACCGATGTACTTGCTCGTGGAATAGATATAGACAACGTTTCGCTTATCATAAATTATGATGTTCCAAAAGCTGTAGAAGATTATATTCACAGAGTTGGTAGAACTGGCCGTTACGATAAAGAAGGAATCGCGATTACTTTGGTTAGTAAAGCTGATCAAAAATATTTCGATCCTATAAAGAATAAAGTCGGTAAAAGCTTGGTAGTTCTAGAGATGGATGAAGAGCTTCCTGTTAGTAATGAACCGAAAGAAATTAAGCCTAAAGCCGAGAAAAGAGATCCGAAAACATTAACTCCGATTAATGTTGAGAAAGAGGACGTTTCCATTTCTACTAACGCTGAAGGCCGGGTAGTAATAAAACTAAAGAACAAGCCTGAGCCTGTTGCTGTAGTTGAGGGGAAAAAAGAAGTTGTAGAAAAGCCTAAAAAAGCTTCTAAACCTGTGGTGACTAAAAAAGCACCAAAGAAGAAAGAAATTGAGGTTAAGAAGAAGAAAATCGAGATTAAGAAAAAAGAGCCTACTGTTAAACCAGACAGAATTGAAAAGGCAACTAAGAGAAATAAGAATATCCGTAAACCTGCTAAAGGGTTTTGGGGTATTATCAAAAGCTTTATTCCTCGATTTGGTAAAGACTAGTTAACTTTATTTTAATCTAAAACCATCATCTTTAAGGAACTTAAATCCATTCGACAATGAAAAAAATAAGCCTACTTCTACTCACTATTTTATTTGGCTCAAATTGCCAAAAAGTTGTGGAAAAAGTTAATACAGAAACATTTGGTGTTGTTTCAACTGAATCAACTTTGCAAAATAAGTTGCCTTTAGTTGCAGATAAAAAAATCAAAAATGTAATCTTGCTTATAGCTGATGGTACTGGAATTGCTCAAATTACTTCAGGCCAATATGCAATTGTCGGTTCTGATGGGTACCTAAATATTCAAAAAATGCCTATAACTGGCATTACAAGAACTAAATCGGCAAATAGTTTAGTTACGGATTCTGCTGCAGGTGCTACCGCTTATTCTTGTGGTGAAAAAACTGATAATGGAATGATTGCTTACTTACCAGATGGAAGAAGTTGCAAAACTCTGTTGGAATTTGCTGAAGAAATGGGATTAAGTACAGGGCTCGTTGCAACTTCAACTATAACTCATGCTACACCGGCAAGTTTTGCATCACACGTTAAGTCTAGAAGCATGCAAGACGTTATTGCGGCTCAGTATCTAGATGCTGGAGTTGAGGTGCTTTTGGGTGGTGGATACCAATATTTTATTCCCCAATCTACAGAAGGAAGTTCAAGAAAAGATGATCGTAACTTGATTGATGAATTTACTGCTGTAGGATACGAATTTGTAGATAATGCAGAAGATATGACCGATAATAAAAGTGAGAAATTATTGGGTTTGTTTTCATCGATGGGGAAGGATAGAACTCCGACTTTGGCTCAAATGACAGATAAAGCATTGTCTAATTTAAGCACCAATGAAAAAGGGTTCTTCTTAATGGTTGAAGGGAGCCAAATTGATTGGGGTGGACATGAAAATGATAGTGAGTATGTTATAAGAGAAATGAGAGATTTTGACGCGGCAGTTAAAAGCGTATTAGATTTTGCTGAAAAAGATGGTGAAACTTTAGTGGTTTTAACTGCTGATCATGAAACGGGTGGAATGACACTACAAAACTCAAAGTTAGACTCTAAAGAGATGGAAGTTTATTGGACTACTACTCATCATACAGGCGTTCCAATTGCAACTATGGCTTATGGTCCACATGCTGTAAAATTCTCAGGCTGGCAAGAAAATACAGACGTGGGCAGAAAAATTGCAGCGTTAATGGGAATTACAACTTTCCCAGTTATAGAATAATTGCTGTTTTTATCTGTTTGGATCCATTTTCATTGATTTGGGTCCAAGCAGCTATAAGTTGATTCTCAATTTTAGTTAGTTGTGGAAATCCACTTGTTCTAGCAGAAGAAATTTCTGCGATTACTTGGGTTTGTAGTACATTTCCTTTTTGGTCTATCTGTTTGAGCTTGTAAAGCGCTTTCGATGCATCATCGGAAGAACGTTCCACCCAAGTGACAACTGCTGTCATATCGCCTAACAGCGCAATATCTACGCGGCCTAAAGCATCTACATCATCTACCTGAAAGGCTGGACCAAAGCTTTCGGCATAATCATTAGAAAAGCTCACTTTTACTTTGGCAGAATCATTAGCCGCTGTAAACCAAGCCACAGCTACAGTTTTGCCATTAGAAGCGATTGAAGGTCCATTTACTGGGCAAGCTGCTATAACCCAATTATCATTGTGTACAGGTTTAGGAGAACTCCATTTACCATTTTTGAATTTGGAAGTGTAGATGTCGCGGATTTCATCTTCTGTACGGTTTCTATAAGTGGTTATGAGTCCATCATCGGTAAGGATAGTAGCTGTGCCACAACAATCACAAACACTTGCATCAATTTCATGCTCCGATAGCAATTCAAGTTGGTCCGAGATTATTGCCGAACGCAAAGTCATTGCAGTGTTTAAATCCGAAGCAGTACCATGTGACTGACCAACGGTTTTCCTTCCATCTAACCAAACAGCCATAAAAGTAGAGTCACTAACAGGAACCATACTTGCAAAGCCATGCTCGCTAGGAGTGTTGTCGTTGTGAGGAGTTAAAACCGTTTCCCAATTTTTTGAAGCTGTTGAAATATTGACGTCATAAGAATATCTGCTACCTGGCTTTTTTTGTAACCAGTGTGTTGCCATCGCTTTACCGTTTTGAGCAATAATAGAAGGAAAGTCGGCCCAATTTACAAACCAAGAATCAGAACTTTGGATTGGGGTTGCGTCGCTCCAAATCGTATCTACTAAAGATGAATAATACAAGGTTGATGTATCCTCGTTTGTTTCTACCCAGCTCATGAAAACCATTCCTGTATTATCAGTAAATAGATTCGGTAATGAAGCACCAGCCTTACTTGGCGTTTCTAACTCGTTAACTGTAAATGTTTGAGGTTTTGAACAGCCTAAGGCAATTAAAATAAGACTAAGCGTTATGTATCGCATTTTGATTTAATTTGTAGGTATAGTCAGCTAATATAATGCCAACGATTGAAGTAAAAGGAAACGTGAATAAGTACCAATATGGTATCATTGTTAAAGACGATGCTATCTCAAAAGCACTCCATAACAAGGTTAGGCTTAAAAAAGCGATAAGATGGTAACGAGGAGCAAACCCAGCAACAGTCATTGTCATCATACAGCCAAACCATGATGAAATGATAGAGACAACATAAACTACAATAACCCAAGATGCCCCAGGTACGGAGGACATCCCAAAGAAAGAGAAATCGATTGTAAAAAAGAAAGAAATGATTATTCTGGAAAAGCCCTCTATAAAAAGGCTAAGAATGAATCCTAGTAAAACAGCGCCGATACTCTTCATAAATATAATTAAGTTGTTTTGATGGTAAACACTTCATCCACTTAAAACAACTTTAACTGGATTTATAAATGAAAAGAAATTAAGAATTAAATGAATAATTGTGATTGTTCTTTGTATTTTTAGAAGAATTGAACCTTTTGTTATATCAAACCTAAATCATTTGTTATGAAGTATACACTTACCCTATTAATCGGGCTATTTATTTCTACGTTAAGCGTAGCACAAGAAAGCGACAAAAAAGAAATATTAAGACTTTCTGAACCTGTTGAAGTAACAGCTCATTATGAAGTATTTGGTGCTAAGATTCTATCTAAAGACACAGCGAAACCACTTGCCGACATTATTGCAAAAAGTGCCGACCATCAAGATAAAGAAGTTGTTGTAACCGCTAACGTAACTGAAGTTTGCTCTAAAAAAGGTTGTTTTTTTGTAGCAAATAGTGGCGACAAATCTGCAAGAATTACATTTATCGATTATAGCTTTTTTGTTCCAACCGACTCTCAAGGTAAAGACGTTACTATTGTAGGCGTGTTTAATGAAAAGACTTTAACTGAAGAAAAAGCAAAACATTACGCTGAAGACGCTGGTCAAAACCCAGACGATATTGTTGGTGATCAAAAAGAATACTCTATAGTCGCAACATCAGTAGTAATCCCTAAATAATAAAAGAACATATTTTATATGAATGAAAATGACATTCTGGTTCCATCAGAAGTAACTTCATCAGAGAAGCAACTTATGGAATCTCCAGAAATTGAGACTATTGCAAAAACAGTAATCGAAAAGAATAAGCTTGAGTTCGGGCCAGCTGAAATTGGATACTTTTTAGTGTATCCAAATATTTCAAAGCAGAAAGCTGCCAAATGCATGAAAGCGACTCGGGAAGTTAAATACTATTCAGGAAATGATTACTTAATTGAAGTTTCCGGCGAGCTCTGGGACATGCTTGATAATGACACAAAAGAAATGGTGCTATACCATGAATTACTTCATATAGACCCATCTTTTAAGTCTAAAACTCAAGAATGGAAGATGAACTTGAAACGCCCAGATTTTTCGGATTACTACACCATTAATGATAAACACGGAAATGAATGGTATAAAACGGTTCAAGCAACAGCTTCATCGTTATATGATTTAGATCCTCGCCAAGAAAGTAAAGTATCACTTTAACAGATTTTCTTTCTTAGTGTTAGAATGTAAAGCCCTCTTTTTCAAGGAGGGCTTTTATTTTATTAAGATGATCTCCCTGAATTTCTATACTCTTACCTTTTACCGTACCGCCTGTTCCTAGCTGTTGTTTCAGCTTTTTAGCAAGGTTTTCTATAACCTGTGGATTGTGCTGTATGTTTTTAATAACGGTAACTTGTTTGCCTCGTCGGCCCGATTTATCTACGGTGATAGCTAATTTCATTTCTTATACGATCGTTTTTTTCCAGTTCCCTTTTCTGAATAATATAAACCCAACTACTCCAAGCATTGTCTCAGAAATCACGATAGAGTAGAAGACGCCTTCTTCATTCATTCCCATTTTAAAGGCTAAGAAATATGCGAGCGGAATCTCTAGAATCCAAAAAATAAATAGATTAATCATGGTAGGAGTGAAGGTGTCGCCAGCGCCATTAAAAGCTTGAATAATTACCATGCCGAAAGCATAGGCAATATAACCATAGCTCATAATGCGCAAACATTTTGCACCAATTGCTATGATTTCTAAGTCAGTTGTGAAAAAACCAATCAAACTTTCGCTAAAAAGAATGTTCAAAATTCCTACTAACCCAAGAAAAACCATGTTTATACCTGCAGAAATCCAAGTGGATTTCTCGGCACGGTCAGGTAATCCTGCACCTAGGTTTTGCCCAACTAAGGTTGCTGCGGCATTACTCATTCCCCAAGAAGGCAGAATAGTGAATATTAGAATCCTAATTGCAATGGTATATGCAGCTAAAGCAACACTTCCAAATTCAGCAATAATTCGAACCAATCCGATCCAACTTCCCGTTGAAATGATAAACTGACCAATGCCACCTAATGAAACTCGAACCAACTTCCACATAATATCCCATCGAGCCTTAAGGTGCTCTTTGGTAATTTTAATTCTCGTGTTAGAACCTGAGAGCTTATAAAATTGGTAACAAACACCAACACCTCGGCCTATTGAAGTGGCAACTGCTGCACCTGCAATACCCATTTCAGGGAAAATCCAAATACCAAAAATGAGCAGGGGATCTAAGACGATGTTTAATGCATTTGCAATTAGAAGAGTTTTCATTGATAATGCTGCATCTCCTGATCCCCGAAAAACAGCGTTTATAACAAAGAGAAGCATAATGACCACATTGGTACTAAACATAATAGTGGTATAAATCGAATACTTTGAAACGATATCTCCAGTCGCGCCCATTAAAATTAAAAGCTCAGATCCATATAACCCTCCTAAGATAGCGATTGGGACTGACGTGAGTACTGCAACGATTATAGCTTGAACGGCTGTTACAGATGCTTTGTCGAGTTTCTTTTCACCAGTTCTTCGCGCAACTAATGCGGTAGTGGCCATTGCAAAACCGATTGCAATGGAGTAAATCAAAGTGAGTAAAGATTCAGTAATTCCTACTGTTGCTACAGCTTCAGCACCTAGTTTTGAAACAAAAAAGATATCAATCACAGCAAAGATTGATTCCATGAACATCTCGAGAACTAGGGGAATTGAAAGTACAAGAATGGCTCGTTTGATACTTCCCGTGGTAAAATCCTTTTCAGTACCTGAAAGACCAGCTTTTACATCTTGCCAAATTTTGGTGGCTGTTGAAGGTTCTAAATTTCGGGATTCCATAGATTAAATAAGATCGTAAGAAGTGATGTTGAGCTAATTGTTCATCTATGTTATATAGATCGGTTATTATTTAAACAAAATACAGCCTTTACTAATTATAATCAGTAAAGGCTGTGTAAAATAAGAATTGTAAGTTGGTTAACTATAGAAAACTATCTCATTTTGGCTCTAGTACCACTTAGCGTAATAGAAGAGGTTTGGTTTTTCGGGGTAGTTACTGAAATTTTAATAGTCGTTTCACCTGGATCATCATTTTCATCATCAATATCTGATACTGAAAATGAAAATTGTGTCGAGCCAACACCAGGGAAAAGGTTATCTCCCAATGTAAAATCAACATCTCCTGAAGCGGCTAAACCTTCACCAACTTCGACTTTGATCGTAGTTCCTGCTGCCAATGGATTACCAAATTGGTCAGTAGCTTCAAAGTTAAATGAAACACCACCATTTGGTGCAATATTAAATGTACTAGGCGTTACTGTTGGAGTTTGGGGCAAACCTGAAAATAGAACCACTGTACTGTCTGAAACGGTTTGATTAGATTTCCCAATTGTACTTGCAATAACATAACCATAGCCGGGACGGCCACCACTACCTGCGATTGTTTCATTTGGTCTAGGTTTAGCAGTAATTAATTGAACAGTTGCTACGCCATCAGCATCTGTTTCTTTTGAACCTTGAATGGTTCCCCCCGTAGTATTAAAGTAAACCACAGTTCCTGGTTTTACAGGATTGCTAAATTCGTCGCCTACAATAACAGTTACCGTATTTCTTACATTATTGAAGTTATAACCTTCGATATTCCTTTTGTCTAAGGTTAGGCTGAAATGCTCCTGATCTGGAAATCCACCATGAATGGCAATTAATACAGGAGTCGATTTGATTGTTAATCCAATGTCGTCTCTTGTGATACTTGCTTGGATTTTTACGGGACCAGCTCTATTTCCACTAAAAAGTGATGTTGTAACTTTGCCATCCGTATTGGTTTCAATAGTTGAAGGCGTTACTGCTTCTCCGCCACCAGGGCCTGAAATGATTTCAAAATTAACAATAACAGAGTTAGAGGTTGTAAGTGAGCGTCCAGCTGAATCTTGAACTTGGAATGTAAAGGCACTACTAATTTCATCACCTGTTTCAGCTATATTAATCGATTGCTTAGGAATACTAGTTAAAATAATAGCTGCAGGGCCAGTTGACGAACCTTGAACGCCTTCACCACCATCTCCGCCCTCATCAGGGTCAACATCTTCAGGAATTAGTACTAGAGGGTTGTCTAAGCTAACTTCGAGCCCTTTAGATGCGACAACAGTTATTGAGACTCTATCAAACCCTGTTTTTTTTGCTTCAATTACAATGTCTGTGGTTTGTTCAATTTCAATTCCTTTAAAACTAAAAGCTCCAGAAGAATCTGTTATGGCGGTTGCATTGAGCTCAACAGGAGAAATTATCTCAACTACTGCTTGGTACAAAGCTTTACCTGTTGATTGATTAATTACTGTTCCAGAAATTGAAACGGAGGTATCTGAATCAGTGCTTTTGCATGATGATAATGCAAATACCGTTACAAAAAGGAGAAATAGAGGCTGGTAAATTCTTTTCATGTTTTTTTCTTAAAGAGATATGAAATCGAATACTAAGTTACATATTAAATTTATGTGCAGTAGAATTATTTTCATTATCGGATATAATGTTGCTTCTTAAAGGATATTAAGACGTTTTAACAAGAACAGGACTTTTAACTAATTTAGGCTCAGGAACAAACTTCCAAACAATAAATGCCATCAATAAAATAGCTATAGCTCCAAAGTAAGTGTTACTTCTATAGCCATATGCTGAGTAAAGGGGGCCAGCAATACTCCCGCCAACACCATATCCTACTTGACCTATAGCCACGAGTAAACTCATAAGCGTACCTCTATTATTAGATTTAACCAATTCTGATGAAAGAGCTTGAAAGGGACTGATTCGCATTGCTATTAAAATCATAGCCATAGGGAAAAGCAAAAAAGCAAGCTCAATTCTAGTTACAAAAAAGGTAGTAAAATACATTAAAAGAGATAACCCCAAACAAGAGGTTACAATCATATTCTTTCTACCAACTTTATCGGATAACCAACCAGAAAGAGGTCCAGCAATTACATTTGCAAGGCCACCTGCTGCAAAAATGTATCCAATGGACGTTAATGAAGTGTTAAATGAGTCCTGTAGCCATGTGGGTAGGTAGATAATAAATACGGATAAACTCAAAAACATAAGTAAGTACGAAAAAGCAACATAAGCCACATCTGGTCTTTTTAGCAACTCTACATACTTGGATAATGAGGATAGAATAGTAAGTTTATTTGAATGGAGTACAACGTTTGGTTGCGGAACTTTAAAAAATATTACTAAAAAAGTAAGAGACATTATTACACCAAAAACAATAAATGGGGTTTTAAAATGAAAAGCTTCGGTTAAAAATGTACCAATAGGTATGCCAAGTATTTGGCCAACCGCAATGCCACTCATAACCCAACCGTTAGCCCAGCCACGTTTTTCATAAGGAAAGTAATCACCTACGTAAGCTACAGCAGCCCCACTAAGTACACCACCTGCAATTCCAGCTAATGCTCTTACTGTTAAGAAACTATAAAAATCGAATACAAAAGCGTGACAGAAAAGAAAAAATGCCATTGAACCACTGCCTAAAATAAGTACTTTACGTCGCCCAATCTTATCAGACAATGGACCCATTATAAGGGCAAATATACCCACCATAACGGCATAAATTGTAATTAAAGACCCTAGAAGTTGAGTGGGAGTATCAAGAGTTCGGCCAATTTCTGGAAGGATGGGGGCTATAATCATTATTTGGCAACTTGCTGAGAATACAAGTAACCACAAAGAGAAGATAACAAAGAATGATTCAGATTTATTTTTCTGCATATATAGAAAATAGCCAAAGTGAATGTACAAAGTTCACTTTAGAAAAAAACAATCTAGCCGATAATACTTATCGTATTAACTAACTATTACATGCTCACTTATTATTTAATTGTAAAAAAAATTGTGTAATTAATAGAAAGAAGATTACTCTTGTGCTAAAGCAACTATATAAGTTAAATTAATTCTAACTTTTATTTTAGCTTAACTTTTAAGAATTTTGTATCAATAAATCAAAAAACAAATAAATAACAATTAATAGGAGCTCATCATGGGTCAACAACAATTACTTCTCGTAATTTTAGTAACAATCATCGTAGGAATCGCAACTGTAGTAGCAATCAACACTTTTTCAAGTGCATCTGATTCTTCTAACGTAGACATGGTTCGTAACGACGTTGTTTCTTTAGCAGCATCAGCACAAGGTTACTACATGAAACCAGCTATGCTTGGTGGTGGTGGTAATAGCTTTAATGGCATTACTTTCAATCAAGTTGCATTTCCAACTGACGGTATCGCTGGTGATGGCTTAACTGCTTTCAATAGCAATGGTCATTACACTATTGCTGGTACAGATACAACAATTACTGTTACTGCAATTCCTTCTTCTAGAGCAGACGGTCCTATGAGTCTTACTTCTGGATTGGCTACTGACGAAGTAGCATTAGCGGCTTCAATTACTCCTAATGGAATAACTTGGACAGCTAATAACTAATTTAGTTTTAGTATTATCATAAAAAGCCCCATTATGGGGCTTTTTTTTTACCTAATATTTTATGGCAAATAAAGAATTACTCTTAGTTATTTTAGTTACTCTTGTTGTTGGAATATCTGTAGTTGTTGCAATTACAATCTTTAGAGAAATGAACAATGAGTCGAACAAAGACGCCATTAGGCAGGAAATGCTTTATGGAGCATCTAATGCTCAGTCTTATTATTTCAGATCAACTGCCCTTGGAGGCGGTGGCGGAGATTTTACAAATATTGGCTATAAAGATATTGGTATAGACACCTTGGGTTACAACGGATACTACTTTATATTAAATGCTAGTGTTACATCCTTTACAATGTCTGCAATTACAAGAGATAGGTTAGATACTATCGCAGCAACAGTAACAAAAAATGGTTTATCCTGGAATTAACTTCTTAATTATACGCATTAATGGCACAGTTTAGATTAAAAGCAGTCTCCAATACCGGGCGAGTAATTCAGAAAGAGTTTGAAGCTGAAAACAAAAAAGACGCACAAGAGAAAGTAGACCGACTATCAAAAACGAACGGACTCAACGTTCAATCGATAGAAAAAAAAGCAGTTTTTAGCTATAAAGTAAAAAAACAAGGGAAACCAGCATTAACGGGAGAGCAGGAAGCTTACAACAAAGAGGAAGTTGAAAAAGCCTTAATAAAACTAGGTTATAAAGTTGTAAGTATTAACAAAAACCTCTTCGAAATGAAGGGTGGAGTTCCGCACACAGAGGTAGTAACCTTTATTAGCCTTTCTGCAGATTTATTGAAACAAGGACTTACTTATGACGAAATTCTAAATTTGTTATTTGAAGATACTGGCAATAAGCGCATGAAGGATGTTATTAGAACTATCCAGAAAGATTTAAAGGATGGTAAGGAAGGGGGCGAAGTTTATGGTAAGCATGAAGGAGTTTTTGGAAAATTTGCAGCCTATATGCTAAGTGTTGCTTCTACTTCAGGTAACATGGCCCTAGTATTCGAAAGTACTGCAAAGTTTTTAGAGCGTGATGCTGAGTTTAAAAAGAATATGAAACGTTCTTTAATGATGCCAGCTGTTACAGTTATTGCTGTTACTGGTGTGGTTCTTTTTTATGTAGGATATATTTTCCCTTCAACAGCAGAGCTTTTTGTTGATATGGGGATCACTTTGCCGCCAATGACGGCTACTACTCTTGATCTAAGCTATTGGCTATCAGATAATTGGATTTTGCTTTTAATGAGTTTTTTGATGCCTATTTTTGGACTTATTTATTTTTCAAGAACAAAGAAAGGTAAGCTTGTTATTGATCGTTTGATAATTAAAATCCCCGTAATTGGAGATCTTTTACATAAAACAAGTATTGAGATTTTTGCTCGAGTTTTTTACACACTGTATAGCGGTTCTGGACAGAACATCGAAGTTATTAAGGTGGCGAGTGAAGCTTGTAGAAATTCCTATATGGAAAAGCAAATTAAAGAGATCGCTATTAAACGAATGTTGAAAGATGGAGCTGGATTAATAGAATCGATGGAAGAAACGGGTGTTTTTACAAGAACAGCTATCAGTAGATTTAGGCTTGGAGCTGAGTCTGGCTCTCTTCGTGAAAATGCTCGCCAGCTCGCTGAATATTATGAAGTTCAAACTACATATAAAATGCAATCAGTTATTGATACTATCAGTCTTTTTGTTAATTTGTTTATCATGATTGCCTTAGTTGGTATTACTATAGTTTCATCTGAATCAGCTGTTATAAAGCCTAATGGGTAAAATAAATATTCGAAGACATATTGGCGATATTCTAGTAAAAAAGGGTGTTATAACTAGTGATCAGTTACAGAATGCTCTCGTTATACTAGAACAAGAACCAGATAATAGCGAAAGGCGATTAGGTCAAATTCTTTCTCAGGATTTAGGGTTAAATCGGCATACCATAATGCGAGAAATCGCTACCATTTATGCTTTCCGCGAAGTGTTAGACAACGCAGAGACTGTTCCTACTGAAATTCTTGATCATATTAAAGAAAATGTTGAGAACTTAAATCAGGATATTATCAATGAGCTAGTCGTTCATAAAGCGATACCTTTTCATAAAACACATAGTTCTATCACCATAGCCGCTGCAGATCCTTCTGATCCTAATATTCAAGGGATTATTCAGAATCTGAATTTTAAAAAAATTGAGCTTGTATACTGTAAATATGAGTTAATTGAGCTTATTTTATCCAATGTTTACGAGCAGAAGAATGAGTTCCTGGATTTATTAGAAGAGATTGATTATGAAGAATCTCCCATTGAATCTGAAGATGAGTCAATCAACGAAGATGAGATTGATGCAGAGATTAATCAAAGCATGCTTAATTCTCTCATAGAAGGGATGTTGGTTGAGTCTGTGAGGCAAGGGGTAAGTGATATGCACATCGTTCCTAGTGGTCAAAATTCTACAGATATACGGTTTCGGGTTGATGGAAAGCTAAATCTTTGGTATCAACAAAAGAATGTGAAGCCTGAGGCAATTTCTGCGGTTATCAAAGATAAGACTAGAAACGTGGATCGTTTTGAAAGAGACGCATCTCAGGATGGTTTCATTCAGCGCCAAATAGATGGGGTAGGCATTCGGTATCGGGTTTCAATTATGCCAATTGTTGGTAACCAATACGACCGTAAATTCGAATCTATTGTAATTCGTGTATTAGATGATAGAAAAGTAATTAGAGATTTAGATAAATTAGGCTTACAACCAATCGCCAAAACGAATTTCCAGAAGTCTATTGCCAAACCTTCTGGTATTGTAATTATCACAGGACCAACTGGTAGTGGTAAGTCAACTACTTTAGTTGCAGCACTATATTCAGTAATCGATCCAACAAAAAATGTTCTTACGGTAGAGGAGCCTGTAGAATATATTATTGATGGAGCACGGCAGTTGAAGATAAGTAACCATATGTCTTTTGATCAATCAATTCGTGGAATTTTAAGGCATGATCCTGATATAGTTTTAGTTGGTGAAATGAGAGACTTAAAGACTGCTGAAATTGCAATTAAACTAGCAAATACTGGTCACTTAACTTTTTCAACATTACACACGAATGATGCTCCAAGTGCGGTTTCGAGACTTTTTAAGATGGGAGTAGAACCTTTTCTGATTGCCAATGCAGTAAACCTAGTAATGGCACAGCGTCTTATCCGTAGATTGTGCGAAAGTTGTAAAGAAGAGTTTGTCCCTCATCCAGAACTGCCAAGAGGTATTGGGTTTACCGATGAAGAAATTAAGGAAACAAAATTCTTTAAGGCTATAGGCTGTGAAAAATGTGGATCTTCAGGTTTTAAAGGTCGCTCTGCAATTCATGAGGCATTATATTTTTCCAAAGAAATTAAAAAATTAATTCTAGAGTCTGGTGGTGATATTGACGAAAATTCCATTAAAGAATTAGCAATTAAAGAAGGGATGCTTACATTAAGAGGATCAGGGCGGGAAAGGATTAAAGAAGGAATAACTACTATAGAAGAAGTTATTGCAGGAACAATTGAAGATTAATTTGAATTAGTGATGAACTTGTTAAATATTAAACTACCAATGGCTATAGACAACTTTAATTGGGGGCTTGTATGAGTACAGAAATAAAAGACACAGCTGGTGAAGCAGTACCGGATTACATTAAGAAATTTCTTAAAGAACCTCCGTTATTACTAAGAAATTTTCATTATGAAGATGTTCTAGAATTTCTACAATTAGGAGTAGCAGAACGCTTTATTCCAGATGATGTGATAATTAATGAGTCTGAGTATGTTAATTCCGCGTTTTTAGTTGCAGAAGGTAAAGTTGTAATATGGAAAGATAATATTCAGCTAGCCACACTATCAGAGGGTAATTTTCTGGGCGAAGCATTTTTATTTAGTAAAAATAGCAGGATGGCTAAAGTTACAGCTGAGGGAAATTGCGTTCTATTACGTTACGAACGCTATGACGCACTTAATTTCTTTCGTAAAAAGCCAGAAAAGTTGTTTAACATTTTCACTAAGAATATTATAGAAATACAGCAACGTAAAATTAGTAATATGAACGTCCAATTACTGAATCTTAAGAAACGTCTCTTAAACGATTCTAGTTGGTAGGTATTCTAAGTGCCTTTTATGCTCATAATTAAACAAACTAAATTCGTAACAATTACCTAACTAATCTATCTAATAAGCTCATCATTCGAAATGGAATGAAATAATATGCAGACGGGATCAACAGAACAGACACTTAGCAGTTTAACTGCGCCTTTGATAAAGCAAATACCAGTTACTGTACATGGTAGTGAGCTCTATGCTGTTTTGGGTAAAATTCTCGATGAACAACCTGATGAAACAAGACTTGCATTAAAAAATATACTTGAGCAATATTTAATGCATATGAAAAAAAATCAAGCATCTGATATAGATATTGGTGGCTTGGGGTGTGATGGTAAAATTTGGTATCGCATATTTGGAGATAAAAAACCTTTTAAAAAGTCCGATAATTATTCTTTAATTGAAACGGACTTACTATTGTTAAACATACTTGTTAATAGCCAAAGAGAACGATTAATAAAAGATAAGAATCTCGACTTTTCTTACTCTATAGATGTTGGTGATGGTAAAACTCAACGCTTCAGAGTCGACATCTACTTTGATATGGAACATTTTGCTATGAACATGAGGAAAATTGATAGTACCATTCGTCCTTTCAAATCACTCAATGTTCACCCTGAAATTGCAAAAGCATTAAGTCTCAAGTATTATAAATATGGCTTAACTTTAATCACTGGCATTACCGGTTCAGGGAAGTCTTCTACACTAGATACGATAATAGATGCAAATAATCGTACTGTTGACTCTCATATTGTTGTAATTTCTTCCCCGGTTGAACTTATTCATAAGCCTTTACGGTCAGTTGTCCGGCATAGAGAAGTTGGACGAGATGTAGACTCTTTTAAAGATGGCGCAATTCAGGCCTTAAGACAAGATCCTGATATTATAGTTATTGGTGAGCTGAGGGATCCTCAAACTATATTAACAGCTTTAGAAATTACAGATTCCGGTCACAAAACATTCTCTACATTACATACATCATCTGCAATGGACAGTATTGACCGTATTTTAGGTGAAGTACCAACAGCAGAACAAAATAGAGTGAGGTCAAGATTAGCGGATGTATTAACTTGTGTAATTAGCCAGAAGCTTGTGCCAAGCATTGATGGAAAAAGAGTACTTGCAAAAGAAGTTTTATTAGGAACTTTTTCGGTAAAAGCAGCCATTAGGAATAATAATGTTGGTGAAATTTACCAAATGATGATGGAAGGGAGCGAGAAGGGTATGAATACATTAGAACAAGATTTAAAACGTCTTTTCCAGGAAGGTAAGATTTCTAAAGAAAGTGCATTAAATTATTCGAATAATAAAACTAAGATGATGCAGCTTTTTAGTGAGGTTAACTATTAATTGATGGCAAACAAAAAGATATATACTGGTATAGTTCTTGAGGATGACTATTTAAAAATAGCTAGAATTAGTGTAATTGGTAAAAAAGCTACATTAGTATACCTAGATAAAATAAAGCTAGTTGAGAATTTAGAAAAAGCACCTTCTACTGTTGAGGTAGAAGCCCCTGTGGTTTTCGATGCGTTTGATGACGAACTAGAAGACGATAGTATTTTTGGTATAGAATCGGATCTTCCTGATTTGGATGAAGGTTCAGATGAAGAACCAGACGATTTTGAAATTGATCTAGACTTAGATAATCTGGATAGCGGCGAAGAGTTGATTGACGTTGATATGGCTGACGAGAATAATGATTCGGCACCTGCTAGCAACGAGCTTTTACTCTATAATATATTGAGCAATTTTAGCCACAAGAAAATCCACTTAGGGCTTAATATTCATGCTGGGGGTAGCATCTTTCAGATTCTTAAGGATGTGGACTTTTCATCTACCAAAAAGAAAGATCTTAGAATCATTGTTGATGATAGATTAGAAGCTTTATATGGTACTCCTAAAGCTGAGGATTTCTATTCGTACACTGTTAGAGAAGATGGAGCTCTACTCTTAGCTTCTATTGACGATGAACCTCAAACGCTCCAATTACTCGATAGAACATCTAGTTTATATAGAGGAAAACTTTTTATAGAAGAGATTCTTCCCGATGAAGTTCTCTTAATAGGGCTTATAAGAGGTAACTACGAATTAGATCCAAGTAGTATAACCGCAGTAATACAATACGGAGAATCTTACTGTAGAGTATTATTTATGAAAGGTAAAGAGCTGTGGATTGTTTCACCTATTATTACAGAGGGAACAAACTCTAGAAAATTTTTAAATACTGTTTTCAGTAAAATATTATTTCAGCTTGATACAGGAGAAGTACCTAACCTAGACCGTATTCTACTGTGTAATAATATTTTAGGTGAAGAGGCAATAGAGTTTTTTCAAGATAGATTTCCTGACATTGATGTTTCTGGATTCAGCTTTGATGAAGAGGTATTTGATACCGATAAGTTTGATACTGGTGCCGTAGGATCTTTTACGACAGCAATTGGTATGGCCTGGGCTACAGCTGGCTTTAACAAGGATAAGTTTCCCAAACTGAGCTTTCTGCCCAATACTGTAAAAGACCGACAAAAGATTTTTAAGCTTCAATGGCACGGTTATGTAATGCTATTCTTAATTTTTATAACACCTTTTATTTTCAATTACTATTACCTTAAAAATACTGCCGAAATAGAAACGCTAAAAGAACGTGTGTTTACGCTTGATCAAAACATTACATTGATGCAAGCTACTGTCAATAATTACAATCAAACAAATCAAGATTTAGCCGCTATTCAATCTCGGTTGGTATTGTTAGATGAACTAAGCAATGGTACTCTGACTTGGTCGGTAAATTTTGATATCCTCAATAGAGGAGTGAATAATATTGACTCAATTTGGCTCACATCACTAACATCTACGCCAAATTCAAAAACTATCGAAGTGCAAGGTTATTCATTATTCAAAAATAGAATTCCAATGATTGCTGATATCTTTGATAATGCAGTATTAATTGACGTAAGTAGAGCAAAGATTAGAGATGAAGATGTTTATTCGTTCCGATATATAGTTAATAAAATTGTAGCAAATCAGAACATGTATACTCCTGAAAATGCTAAAGGCTTAGATAACGTTTTGGGGAATTAGGAAAGAAAATGACATACGCCCTACGAAATACAATTATACTTCTTATTACCCTATTTCTTTTTGTTGGGGCAGCTATAGGATATGTTAAATTTTTTCAGCTTGGAAAAATAAGTGATCTATCTTCTCAATTAGTATCTAAAGAAGCTGATTATGCAGCTAAGCAAAAGATAAGAAATGATTATCCAGCCTTACTGGATAAATATTTACTAGCCAAGGATATAGTTTTAGGTTATGACAAGACTCTATATCCCGCTAATAATCCAGATGATGTATACAATTATTTAAGCCAAATTTCCGGAGAGGGATTAGAACTATTCTATGATTTTATACTTGTCGACTCAGTAAAATCTGATCAATATGGAATTATCAACTCCGACATTCAAGGCATGGGAGTTTATAGTGATATTGTTACTTTCGTAAATACATTAGAAAACAGTACGCTATTAAACAAAATAGAAAAACTGTCGATTACGCCACTCAACAACGATGATAATAAAGAGTACGTTTCGTTTAATTTTAGGCTTAAAAGCTATTATCAAAGGGTTAGTTTTGAAAACGGAATAAATATGGATGATTCACTTCAGCAAAATCCCAATATTTCTGTGTATAATCCATTTAAGCCAATAATAATGTCAAATATTCCTCTCAACGAGGATAACCAAATAGAAATAGAACGCTCTAGATTATTGGGTATTTCAGGTACAAGAGTATTTTTGATTGATCAATTTGGAAACACCAGAACACTAAAGATTGGTGATAAAGTTTTTCTAGGATATTTAAAATCCATAAATACAAGTAAACGAGAAGTTGTTTTTGATCTTGATAAAGGCGGAATTAAAGAATTATTTACTCTAAAGGTAGAACGATGAAATTAACGAGTACATATAGCATACTAAAAGGCTTACAGAGTTTATTTCTGTTAGGGCTGTTACTTATCCTTTCAGGAGAGGTTAATGCCCAGACTTTACCTTTTAGGGAGTATACAAATCCAGACGAAATAGTAACATTCGATAGGGCGACCTCTTTTATTGAGGCAGTTGAAATAATCAATCAATTTGCTCAAGAATACGAGAATAAATTTATTGTTGATAAATCGGGTTACTCTGGTGAGATAGGTGTTAGCCTCCCAGCAATGCACTGGAAAGATGCTTTAACTTATATTCTCCAGTTTAGAGGCTTAGAACTTATTACTACTCCACAATACTACGAAATTGGTGTTAGAACTATAAAAAGTGGTAACCCCCAACAACAAAATGTTGGTGCTGCTACTTCAGCGCTCCCTCAAAAAATACAGAAGGCGACAACTGCAACACGGGAAGTGCGTATTAACGCTACTTTTTTTGAGGGTAATAGAAGAGCATTACAAGAGATTGGGGTTGATTGGTCAACCCTTACTAAAAATGTTCCTACGAATATTAATGATTTTATTGATCCAGATGGTTCTGAATCAATTCCACAAACAACGTTTAATGACCAATTCGTATCAATAAATGCTACAAGTGCTAACCAGGTTTCACAGAACGTTTTTAATGCGTTGGTAAACTTTGGAGAAGTTGGCCCAGTAAATGTACAGGCTTTATTTAGTGCTTTTGAGTCTAGTAACTTGGGTAATATTCTTGCAACTCCATCCATTAAAGTAATTGATGGAGAGCAAGGGAAAATTCAGGTAGGTCAAGATTTTTCTATCAAACAAAAAGATTTTGCTGGTAATGTTAGCGATGCTTTTTATAGTACAGGTACAATCTTAACTGTTACACCTACAGTTATTGAGTATGACGATACCACATTTATCCATTTAGATTTAGATTTAGAACGTTCAACTGCCTTGCCAGACGCCGTTAGTACAATAGTAAATAAGCAGACTGCAAAAACACAAACGCTGCTTCTTAATGGTGAGGCAACTTCAATTGCAGGGCTTTATCGTACCGATCATACCAGCGTAAGAAGAGGAGTGCCTATATTGAAAGATTTACCGCCATGGTTTTTTGGATTGAGATATATTTTTGGATATAACTCTGACGATAAATTAGAGAATGAGTTGGTAATTCTTGTACAGGCTGAACTTGAAAAATCATTGCCAGAGCGTATGAATGATGCTTTGATTTCAAAACAAGAGTTGCTTCAGAACGAAAGAGAACGTTTTAGAAATGGAATGGAATACATTCTAGAGCAAGCAGAGAAAAGTGCAGTCATACCTTTAGATGTAAGTCCAAAAGTAGTAGGATCTCCAACGCCAGAAGTAAATGTTGAGCCTAAAAAGCCTGACACCACAATTGAAATAGACCCTATTGTAGAACCTGAAAAGGAGCTAACAGAAATAGAAGAAAAGCAGTTATCTGATCTTTCGATGCCAGTTAAAAACCCTGAGTTGATGATGGTGGTACCTAAAGCGTTCAACTTAGATGATTATCTTGTAAAACAAGAAAATGGTGAATTAGAAGTTGCTGCAGAGGATAAAACACTCAAATATTTTGTTATTGGTGGTTCCTTTATAGTGCCAAATAACGCTTACCGATTTGAAAAGGCCCTTGATGCTGAGGGTTTTACCTCCAGAATTCTCTATAATCCAAGCTCTAAATTTAATTATGTTGCCTACTCTGGGTTTAGTAATTATAAAGAAGCAGTTGCCCAAACACTAAAAATACGAGAGGCTTTAAACCCTGAAGCTTGGTTATTTAAGATGGAAGGCCAAACGGAGTATAAGAATCAGAATTAAGAAACGGCGTATTGTTCAATAAAATTTATCGAGAGTTCATTGAACTCTTCAGGCCGTTCAACATTGCACACATGCCCACAGTCTTTTACTACTTCTAAATAGGAAGTTCTGTGTTTTTCAACAATTTGTTTAACAGGAGGGAGGAACATGTAATCTTCTTCTCCCATAATGTAAAGCATGGGTGTTGATATTTCTTTTTCCTTGAAGTAGCGTAATAATGGATTAATCTCATTTGTAAGCTTGAACCATTTTAGAAATTCTTTTTGGTATAGCTTTTTTGCCTCTCTTATAAATAAATTTCTGGACTCCTCATGCCGCTTCCTAGGCATTATTATCCATGCAAAAAACTTGTATAATAGCATATAAGGAATCACTCTCTTAAAGATATTACCTACAAATACTAGTATCCTTGAACGTACATTGAGCCTTGTAATAGCTCCACAAAGTATGGCTGAGTGAATTCGTTCTGGAGCAATTTCCCCCAAAGTTCTTATTATTATAGTACCGAGAGAAACTCCTACAAAGTGGGCTTTTTGAATCTCTAAATGATCTAGCACATCAATGATGTCTTGGCTTATATTTTCAAAAGAATAGTTCTCTTCATAATACTTTTGAAGTAAATCTTTAGACTTCCCGTGGCCTCTTAAGTCAATAAGAAGAACATTAAATTTTTTTTTGTAAGGCTTAATTTGATTAAACCAAATAGACGAACTCCCCCCAGCACCGTGAATAAACACGACCCAGTTTGCAGAAGGAGATTTAATGTATTCTTTGTAATAGAGCATTCTTCCTAACTTTTCACCTAATACAAAACCTAAAATAGTAGTTTAATTCTGTAATAACATCTTACTAAAGATTTCATAATTCTGAATTAATATGATAGGAATATTATCTATTAACTAATAGGTAACTTCTCATGATTAAAGTATCAAACGATTATGATTCTCAAACAATTAGAAATTTTGAAATTTCAAGTCAGAAATATACTGTACGATTGGCCCAAAACCGTGAAGAAATAGAAAAGGCATTAAAACTTCGGTTTGTTGTTTTTAATGTTGAACTCGGCGAAGGTTTAGAAGAATCTTATGTCAACAAATTGGATGAAGACCGCTACGATGAATTCTGTTACCATTTAATTATCATTGAAAACGCCACAAAAGGAGTTGTAGGAACTTATAGAATCCAAGATAGCGACAGTGCAGCCGAAGGCTTCGGATTCTATACAGAGAATGAATTCGATTTATCATCATTCCCAGATATTATAAGAACAGATGCTTTTGAGCTAGGCAGGGCTTGCATAGATATTCGGCATCGAAATGGTCGTGTTCTATATATGCTTTGGAAAGGGATAGCTAAGTTTATGAATCTATTAAATAAAAAGTACCTTTTTGGATGCTGTTCTATAACTAGTCAGAATCCTTCAGAAGGTTTAGCAGTATACGAACACTTAAAAATGGGTGGCTTTGTAAGTGATACCTATTTTGCTGAAGTTACACCAAATTATGAATGTTTGAGTTTTATTGATTCGCCATGCTCGGACTTAAAAGTAGAAATACCACAACTTTTTAAACTTTACTTAGAATTAGGGTGCAAGGTTTGTAGTAAACCCGCATTAGATCGGGAATTTAAAACTATAGATTTTCTAATTCTTTTGAATTTAAATTCCTTTTCAAGAGAATCAAGAGCACTTTTTTTGTAATAGTTCACTAGATTCTCTCCATGAGATTTTTGAGAATTATTGTACGACTACCACTCTTTTTGTTAGCTACATTGTTTTGCTATTTATTTATAATGGTGGGAGTTTTTATGACTGCTATTGGTCTTAATGGTCAGCCAACCAGTAGCTATTTCTTAGGTGCATGGGGAAATATAATTTGTGCCATTATTGGATTAAAAGTGCATGTTAAAGGAACAGCTCCTAAACCACCATTTTTCTTCGTTAGCAATCATTTAAGCTATGTTGATGTAATGGTCTTGTGTAAAACAACGAAGAGCTTATTTGTTGCTAAGAACGAAGTAAAGAGCTGGCCAATTTTTGGTATCATTGCCAGAACAATTGGAATGATTTTTGTTGATAGAGATAAAAGGTCGGACGTAACTCGTGTTAATGCTGAAATATCAGATAGACTTGCGAGAAATTATGGAGTGACAATATTTCCAGAGGCCACTACTAGCCCAGGCCACGAAATTCTTCCTTTTAAAACCTCATTACTTGCTTATCCAGCCGCAAAATCAATTCCCGTACATTATGCTTCTATTACTTACTCTACCCCTAAAGATGATCAAGACGCATATATGGCCATTTCTTGGTGGGGAGATCAAACATTTTTTAATCACTTTATTAATTTTCTGTCGTTGAGAAAGTCTTCGTGTACAATTACGTTTTGTGATGAGCCAGAGTTTAATACAGATAGAAAAGAATTAGCCTCGGAACTATATAAAAAAATTGAAAGCACTTTTAAGCCAGTTATCGAATTTTCGGAGTATGCAAAAAAACACACTAGTGGTTAAACCAAAAATTCACTTAATAGATTGCGGAATCAATAATCTAACACTTGATGATGTCATCAATCAGTTTATAGTATTTTCAAACTTGTATAAATCTTGATGTCGAAAATCAAAAGCTTTTATTCGTTAATAAGCTGGAAATACTTTGTTTTATGCTATTTATTTCTATTAGCTGGATCTTTCTTTTATAACTCGTTGCCAGAGAAAGAGAATTCACTAGAGTATATATCTAAATTTAACTCGTTCAATATTCAGCAACCATTAGTCTTACTTATTCCTGATAAGCAAAATAGTTCGGATTTAAGAAATTTAGATACTTATCTAAGTACAAATTTCAACCTTCTTATTCTCGACTATTCAGAATTCTATAAAAATGAGAATAATGAAAATCGATTTAAAGCAGTTGATAATGCTCAGCAACTAATTCATAAATTAGAAGATTTAAACTCTCTAGAGGTTCATATTGTAGCACAAGGTTTTGGAGCCATAATTGCAGCTAAAGCATTTTCGCTTAGCCCAAATACGTTTTCATCCATTACATTCATTAATTCTTCTGGTTTACAGGAGTTTGAACTTTTGGGAGGTCACACTATGAATAAAGCAGTCTATGGCGCTCAAACAGGATTATGGTGGGGAATAGAGTATCTAATACCGCACTTTGGCTTATTAAATTCAGTTCATTCAAACTATCATTTAAATCGTGCTAATTACGAGACAGATAGAAGAGATCTAAGAGGGATAATGAATAAGATTGATATCCCAACTTTTATTGAGCAAAAAACGAATAGAAAATTCGAAACTTTTGGAGTTTCAAAAGAAATCGAACGCCTAGTTCCGCAAAGTATTTTTAAAGAATATGATGTTTCTGAAATAGGATATGAAGAGTCTCAGAAAGCTATTTTATCATTTATTGAGTCTGTGGAAAATGGATTATCTATAGAGCCTTCAACTGAAAGACTAGCTTTATCACAACTTGCATTTGAATATAAAAATGTAATTAAAGCGGAAGGGTGGATGCTAATTGGGCTGATGGCTTTAATTGTATTCTCTACATTTTTCTCAGAAGATTTAGCTTGTATTGGAGCTGGGTTAATGGTCGCTCGTGGACTCATGGGATTTTGGCCTGCAATGCTAGCAGGTCTATTCGGCATATTAATTGGTGATACTTTTATTTATTTGGCAGGCAGATGGTTAGGAAAGTCAGCTGTTTCAAGGAAACCATTTAGTTGGTTTATAAATGAACAAGATTTAGAGCGTTCTTACCATTGGTTTGAAGCAAAAGGTCCTATTATAATTTTAGCTTGTAGATTCATACCTGGTACTCGGTTCCCAACGTATTTTAGTGCAGGTGTAATTGGGTCAAGCTTCTTAATGTTCTTTTCATACTTTGGTTTGTCTTCTATAATTTGGACCCCCTTGATTGTAGGTCTCTCTGTAGCCTTAGGCCAACAAATGATGGACTACTTTACGTTATTCCAAGAATATGCTCTTTGGGGTTTAATTGGATTTGTAATTACCACATACTTATTTATTAAGCTCATTGTACCATTATTTACTTATCGTGGAAGAAGAATACTCAAAGGGAAATTTACTCGAAAGTTGAACTGGAAGACTTGGCCAACGTATATATTATATTCACCTGTAGTTATTTGTCTCATCAAAGTTTGGTTTAAGTATCGAAGCATCTCAGTATTTACTGCAGCAAATGCTCATATAGACGAAGGGGAATCGATGTCTAAAACACTCTCTCAAATTACTGAGAATGCATCTATTGCTCCTTATATTGTGCTAAGTAATGAATCCGATCTCGAAAAAAATCTGGTGCTTTGTGATTCTTTTATCGAAAACGAATCTATTGGTTATCCGGTTGTTCTAAAACCAGACTCTGGAAAATATGGAGGAAGTGTAAAAATTATTCAGAGCAGAGAGTTTTTACTTAAAGAGCTTAAAGATTTATCTGAGAAATACATCCTTCAGAAGTTTATAGCTGGTCAAGAATTTGCAATATTTTATTATCGCTATCCCAATGAAGAGCGTGGGAACATATTTTCCATTACAAAGAAAAAATTATTGTTTCTCATAGGGGATGGCGAACAAACAATTGAGGAACTTATCTTAAATGATGAGAGAGCGATTTGTTTAGCAAATATACATTTAGAGAAATTCGTACATGAGTTATATGATGTTCCTGAGAAAGGAGAGTCTGTTCCATTAGTTGAGTTAGCTTTGTACTCTAAAGGAGCTCTGTATTTGGATGCAGATGAGCTTAAAACGCCCGAGCTCATATCAATCATAGATCGTATAGGCAAAAGCTTAAAAGGGTTTCATATTGGACAATTCGATATAAGAGTTCCAAGTCCTGAGCATTTGAGGCGTGGGGAAGATATTAGCGTAATTGCATTGGATGGTGTTATTTCCACATCATCGAATGTCTTTGATCCTAAGTATAACTTCAGTTTGGCAATCAAAATTCTACTCAAACAATGGAATATTGCTTATAAAATAGGTTCCATTAATGCTGATAGAGGTGTTAAGCCAATAGGAGTATTAAGCTTAATCAAATGTTTAATTGCCCGTCGCTAGCGTCTTTTGGATTGAAAAAAATCTTTGAGTAAAAACTCACAGTCAATTTCTAGTATCCCCTGAATGACACTGACCTGATGATTAAGCTCTTTGTTCGCTGAAATATTGAATAGTGAACCACAACCTCCAGATTTTGGATCAGTCGCACCAAATACAACCGTATCTATTTTACTCCATACTAAAGCACCAGAGCACATAGCACAAGGCTCTAGCGTAACATAGAGTGTACAGCCAGATAAATACTTCTGGCCCAAAGTTTCACACGCGGCAGATATAGCTATCATTTCAGCGTGAGCGGTAGGATCTTTTAGTGTCTCAACCTCATTATAGCCTTTTCCTATAATTTGTTGGTCTTTAACAACGAGAGCACCTATTGGGACTTCACCTTTACGTTTGGCTTCTTCAGCTAAGAGCAATGCTTTCTGCATAAATTGTTGATGAGGTCGCCATAATGTAGGTTTGGTTTTTTCCATGTACTTGGTTTGTTTATCTTCTTTTTTTAAAGTTAAATCTATTGATAATGCCGATCGAAAAAGACAATATTTCTGAATTTATATTGAGTAAAATCCGAACAATTCCAGATTTCCCAAAACCAGGAATTCAATTTAAAGATATAACTACATTACTTGCCGACAAAGAGGCGTTAAAATTAACTACTCAAACACTTACTAAACCCTTTCTTGACAAGAAAATAGATGTTGTTGTTGGCTTAGAGTCTCGTGGTTTTCTTTTCGGAACTAATATATCAGAGCTTTTAGAAGCATCTTTTGTTCCAGTAAGAAAACCAGGAAAACTTCCGTCAGAAGTTATTTCTGAGAGCTATGCTCTCGAGTATGGAACGGATAGTGTTGAAATGCATGTAGATGCTATTAAAAAAGGTGATAGAGTTTTAATTCATGATGATTTAATTGCTACCGGTGGGACAGCCTCCGCCGCTACTCGACTTGTAGAACGACTTGGTGGTGAAGTAGTGGGCTATTCATTTATAATTGAACTCGGATTTCTCAATGGCAGAGAAAATCTGAATGATTCATTTATCGATAGTATTATCGTTCTTTAGAAGGAACAAAGCATTCATCTCCTGATATAATTGTTGAAACGCTCACCAATCATATCAGGAGATAATCATGCTAAAAATATCACACTTCCGGCTTTTACTTACTTTTACCACAATTTTTATTGTGGGTACTTCTTGCAAAACATTTGTCGTTAAAGACGTCAACTATTCTCAACAAGTAGAAAGTGTACTTACACCAAACTCAAATGGTGAAGTTCATGATAGTAGATACTCACTATCATTCAATATTCTTCCATTCCAATTTCAAGAGACAAAAGACTCTTCATCTGTTTCTGTAGATGAAGTACGAATTATCCGAAATTCGGAAGGATTTTACTTTATTACTGCCGATGGCTTTTCTAACGTTTATGTAATGGAACCCATTAAAAACGGCTTAAAACTGAAAAAGAAGATTCATATTTCTGAGCAGGGACTAATTGCACCGGCCTTCAATTTAAGGTCACCATATGTGCAACTGATTGATAAAGAGACATTACAGTCATTCAGTTTAAATGAAAAAGGTATTCAAAATAAGGAGCAAAAGTCATGAAAGGTTTCGTTAATACACTACTAGTTACGTTAATTGCCGTAATATCTACGTATTCAGTCTCTGCACAACAATCAGATTATGAAGTTAAAAAAGAGTTCGAATCTAGATACACATCCTTAGAGACAACCATCACAAAAGCTAATAGCGTAAACAGAATTGATAGCATTCTTTTAGCTATTGATGATTTGGCATTGGATAATATTGAGCATGAAGAATTGTTGAACTTTGCCCTTTATCCTGAATCTTATGCTTCAGCAATTTCAAAATTAAAAAGTGATGCGAGAACTACTGAGTACAAATTATTGATTATTGAGAATCAGACTGAGCGATTAACCATGCTCTCAGATGAATTAGGCAATTATAAACAAGAGATTTCAAATCTTGTTAAAAGGAGCGATTCTCTACGAATAGCGATAGCGAGCTCACAAGAAAGTGAGAGAAAGCTATCTGAATTGGTACGCAATTATAGAAAAAGTGTGGAGCAAAGAGATGAATTCATCTTTGACATAGTTGATTCACTATTTATTACATACAAAGAGTTAAACCCGAATGCAGTAAAAGAATTAGCTCGTCAGAACAATGACAGATCTCTATCTAATACTGATAATCCTCTTTCTATGATAAGTTCAATTGTTGATCAAAATATTGAGACTCTTAAAGTAAACGACAAGTCTCTATCTACTGAAGATTACCTTAGAATGTATGCGTTGCAAAAAAAGGTAGATAATGTTTGGAAACAGATAGGTGATGAACTTGTAATTATATATGGTGGCAATAATAAGAATAAGTGGCAGCATGGAATTAGCGCAGACATTGAAGAATGGAAAGCTAGTGCATCTTATGCCATGTGGAGTTCTTTAGATAATTATCTGGATTACCAAGATATTAACCTTGATGCCTTTGATAACAACCAAAGTTTTTTTGCAGCATTAGATAGTTTTGTAACAAAGGCGACGGTTACTAGTGATGGGAATATTATTAAACAAGATAGTTACCATGATTTCAAAGCATTTAAAACGCTCTGGTCTAAAAAAATCATGAATGATTGGAATAAGTATTTGGTTGAGGCAGATGTACTTACCACCGTTCAAATGGCTAGTATCGACTCAAAAGTTGATGAGTGGGGAGAAAAGTCTAGACCTCTTTCTTTTGGATACTTTGTACTTTTTGGTGTCGGATTAATCGCATTAATCGGTTTTATTGTAGCCCAAGTTAAGCGTTAGATTTATCTAGTTCTGGTTAAAAAAAGGTTGACGTATATGGTCAGCCTTTTTTTATATTCTATGAATGGAACAAATCTAATTTATATATGAAAAAATCAATACTTCTATTATTACTAGCGCTTACGTTCACTCTTGATGTATTTTCCCAAGAAGAGGTTAAAAGTTCTACAACTTTAATATTTGTACGACATGCGGAAAAAGTAGATGATGGAACTCGTGACCCAGCACTATCTCCTGAGGGTGAAGTTAGAGCAATACTCCTTAGAGATATTCTTTCTTCTGAGTATGAAGAGATCAATGCTATATTTAGTACTCCGTATAAAAGAACTCAGTTTACAGCAAAACCATCTTCTGAGTATTATGAAGTTGATGTTGAAGAGTATGGGCTAAAAGATCCTAAAGCTTTAATAAACTCAATTCTTGAAAAATACTCAGGACAAACGGTTCTTATTGTAGGTCATTCAAACACTACGCCTATGTTAGTAAATGTAGTTCTAGGCGAGGAGAAATTTCCGCAACTTGATGAAAGCGTATACAACCAGATATATATTCTTCAAGCTACTGAAGTTGGTGAAGCAACTATTGAAGTTAAAACTTATGACACCAAATAAGATCTAAGGAAGTGAAAACCTCTTTCTAAACATCCATTCACTAGCTAAAAGAATCAGGACTAGTATAAACCAGAAAACATGCTTAACTGGGAATAAATATGATTCCTCAACACTAGTTGTGGTTCCAAGTAGGTTCTGATTCTTTAAATCATCCCAAATTGAAAAATCGTCATCGAATGGATGAAATAAGCCATTCGACCTTTCAGATATTCCCCTAAGGATTTCATCATTCCTAGTGGTATTTGCAAGTTCAGAGCTTGACTCGATAACTAGAAACGCTCCTTGTTGAGATTCGATAGATCTACCTTCTTTTATTGCAGTTGCTTCGTAATTGTATTTCCCGCTTGGCAAAGCTGGCAGGTTGAGTTTGTACAATCCATTCCCAATATTACTAAGAGTATATGTTTTAGTAGTAGCTTCTTCCGAATCTAAAGTGAGGTTAATTGTAGCATTGGATTCTATGGATCCATTTTCATTAATTAAACTAGCGTTGATTATTGGATTCTCAACCACTGTATAGGTATTGTTGGAAGTTCCAATTTTAAGAAGTCTATTGTCAGGGTCTGTGGCAGTCCAACTAACAATGTTATTGATTAAAACTGTTACAAATTCGCGTTCATTTGAATTATTACTCAAAAACATTTTATACCAGCCAAAAGCATGCAACTCACTTCTTCGAATATTTCCGCGTTCAATTAAAGAGAGGAGGGGTGAGCTTAAATTGACACCTTGAAGCTGAGCAGATATTAATGTTGTAGCATCAGGTTTGGATAACTTAGTTCGCGTACGAGTATAGACAGGTGCTAAGCGTGTGAAATCAACTTCCTCAATATTATCTAGAATTGGATGGTTTCTGTTTTCTCCAATAAAATACAGATTTGCTTTTATAAGTTGCTGCGAGAGATCTTCTACAAGCACAAACGAAGTGTTATAATCAATCTTAGAAGTATGTGGGAGATTTATAAATAAAGTAGGGAGGGTATCAATATCTAAGCCTAAATTAGTAAAAATTGTTGGAGAAGGGAATCCGTGAATAATTACTAAATCAAAATTGGTGGCATCTGTTATTGAGGAAGTTGATTTTCCTAAAAAATCATAACTGGTTAGCTCAAAATTTTCATCTGCAGCTAGAATTGAGCGAATGGTCTTTATATCTGGATGGACGGAGTTAGCTATGTGTAAAATGCGAGTTTTACTATCCAGTACGTCTATTGAAAAACTAGTTTTGTTGTTTGATGTAATCCATTCTCCTTCAATAGGTTCAATAACTACTATATATTGATTTAAACCTGGTTCATTTAGACTTATTTCGAAAGTTACAGATTCAATTTCTTTCTTTGAACTCAACACTAATTCTCTTGTTTGTAGTTCGATATCGTCCTTGAACAAAGAAATCGAAATCGTTTTTCCTTCAAAGCCATATTGTGATAAATCTATCGTGGCAACATGTTTGGTATTTGAAAAGCCTGTAGAGTTGGTAGTTATATTTAAAAGTGCGAGGTCTCTAACTTTTGTGGTATCACCAATGCCAATCGTATAAATTGGAATTAGTGAGTTTCGAGCTTCTATAACCGGATTCTTTCCATACGTAATGATTCCATCAGATATTATAACCGCACTATTATATGCTTCTAAAGAATTTATATAGCTTACAACCTCTGAAAGGTTAGTAGCTGGTTTATTAAGAGCTAATGAGTCTCTTTTTATAGGTTCTATATTACTAGAAAAACCGAAATAATTAAGAGATACATTACTAGGTTTACGACGTTCAATTTTATTTAGAAGTTTTAAATAACTTTCTGAGCCAGCATATTCACCT